>Ga0209425_10001545_pt1 | contig 26851 bp, 13 predicted proteins | sample COG_05_FD_184749 | JGI IMG/M metagenome (GOLD analysis project Ga0209425, IMG submission 184749) | Pelagic Microbial community sample from North Sea - COGITO 998_met_05 (SPAdes) (version 2) | ecosystem: Environmental > Aquatic > Marine > Neritic zone/Coastal water | place: Helgoland, sampling...
ACTGTGTCCTACTGTGTCCTACTGTGTCCTACTGTGTCCTACTGTGTCCTACTGTGTCCTACTGTGTCCTACTGTGTCCTACTGTGTCCTACTGTGTCATTAACAAGGCACATAAGTAGTAAAATGAGAGTAATCAGATTTGAACTGATAACAAACAGGTTAAAAGCCTGCTACTCTACCATTGAGTTATACTCCCCTGGAATTACAAAATAAAAAAGCGAGATGATTTTAAGTAATTAAGCTTTACTTTTCAATTGAATATAGTTAAATAGGGATAAAGGGGCTAAAAAGTACTGTGTTTTTAGTACATACTAGTTAACAAAACACACGTAGTGATGTGATAACTATTACCCATTATAGCTAACTGAGGTGTTCGGGTTAAATAAATATTATAGTGTGGGTAACATAACACAATGTACATTAAAAGGAATCAAAATCATGTCGTAGTGTTTAAAACCTGCGTGAGATAGTTTACCGAAAAGCTAAGCTTTACTTTTATTATACTAACAGAGTAACTGTTAGTGCGAGTACCAGTGGGTCGAGTTAAACGGGGGGATTGAACTCCCATCTACTACATTATGAGTGTAGTGCTTTACCATTAAGCTAGTTTAACTATTACTGTTCCCGTAAAATAGGGAAGTTTTGTTAGTGATTACCGTGTATACGTGTTCTCAGGGGATGAGTGTACCGCGCTAACTATTTAGAAACAAAGGACACTACCTGTTATCATACTAAATTATGGTAATGTAGGACAGATTAACTTTACCTAATTTCTATAATATTAAAAGATATATTTGTTAGCAGATAGCTCTCGTGGTATACTGTGTGTAGTTATAACGTTCATATACTATACTATTGCCACAAGAAGCAAATTATTTGTTGTATAAGTATTAAACCCTAGCGCTTATATAGCACACTGATCTTGGCTTGGCTTTTAGTATGTAAGAAGTTCGCACAGTTGATATATGCTAACTAAAACTCTACCTGTGACTATAATATAGTCCATACTGTAGAGTAGGAAAACACTTTTAAGCTTTCATAAAAAGAAGGTGTATAATAATATTACCTACTTATAATAATTTGCATGCTTAATACTGTAATTTATAAAATCAGAGTCAGCCACAGATTTTTGAAATTTGAATAGTAATCGTATAAAAAACAGGTTTGAGAAAACAGAATTAGAGGCTACAGGAAATGCCATTGTTAGCGAATAAAAATTCGAGGACATTGGGACTGGGCCTATCGTGATAAATTTATGTTTATCTAAGTAGTATATTGTACGTTTATGGTAATATATATCAATTAAAATTGCTATGTTAAAACCTTTTCTTCTAGTTAAATCAAAGTAGGCTTCGTTTTCAAGCGTCGTTTTATTACCCAAGAAGAAAAGGAAGGGGTTTGAATACTTCCATAAACTGCGAATTGTCTTATTTACGCTTCAGTTTAATGATAAGTTTTCATACTTGAAATAACTAGATGTAAACGACAGGAAGTTTATTTTATAAAAAAAAAAGTTAACTAAAAAGTTAATAAGAGTTAATCAAACGTTAAACACTTTCTTAAAGCTAAAGTAACCGACATTTGACTGTTTGTTATATTGATAAAGTGAGACAAATGAAAAATGTGGAGCTAACACCCTATCGACGAGTGACGTATTTATATTGGTAAAAAGTAAAAATAGGCTTTTATACTTTTTTAAATTAGAAATAGTCTGGGGTTTTTGAACTTCTAAAGCTTGGCTGGTTAGTAAATGGTAAGGTAAACTAAGTAAAAGCTTAGTATTTTTATGCAAGGTTTTATAACTACTACAATTTATTTTACTATTATAAAATAATACCAGCTTGCTACAGGCAATATTATAAAAATTAGGTAATAAAAAACTTTTATGTAAAACTTGTAGTATAGAAAGTGTTAACACCAATCTATTATCTGTTTTTTTTAAGGATTTTTTATCTTCAATGTTTCACAAAAAGGGTAAATACCCGGCTTCGAACCGAGAACTTCCAGAGCCACAATCTGGCACTCTACCAAATTGAGTTATACTTACCTAGTAGAGGTTCAACTTGCAACAATACTGTAAATACTACTAACTGTTTAAAGGACCATACCTTTAAGTAGGGACTTAGGTTGAACGAGTAAATAAACATAAAGAATTACTGATATTTTTTTCTAAGAGAGTATACACACTCTAAAAACAAAACTACGAAATAGTTGGTTAGCCGAAAACTAAGGGCATATTGTTTTTAAGAAAATTATAAGAACAGTGCGGTTCGTAAAAACATAGGCGTTATATTAGCTTAAGCATATACAACTCAGTTTTTGTTACTAATGGATAACATTTAATTCATTTTTTTCGCGTATTGTAGGCTCAAAATTCTTTTTATATATTTTATCTCGAGCGTTATAAAGTCGCTATTGTGATCACGCACTTGCCCCCAGCTCCAATATGGGGAGTTTTTACCAATACTACGATATAATTTGTCATATTCTCTAGAAAAATTGTCGTTTCATTGAGCCTCTTCTAGTGTGCTTGTGTTTATTTTTAAGTCTAATTGCAGTTGCGTTTTGTCGATACGCCTGTATAGTGAATTAGCAAGTCGTTGTCTTCTTGTTGGGTATGCTTCTTCTGGTAGTTTGTAGGTTACTAGTTCTTTTTTCATTGAGGCTAATAGCAGTAGTGCTTCTTCCCCAGACACCTTTTCAGGTCTTAGAAAGCTCTCTAAATAGTTCGTGTCTAGCTTAAGTAGCTTTTTTATATTATATTTCCTTTGTTCCGCGTTTCAAGGTAAGTCATTCTCCTCAATATTAAATACTAGAATACTATATTTCTTTAATAGGTGGTTATTTAACAGTGCTCTTCGAGACTGTGCTTCTTCTGGTTTAATTGTAGCTCTTTCGTGTAGTAAGTGTTGGCTTCTTTTACGCAAGAACTTAATGTCTGAGAGTGCTGTTTCTGGTAGTACGACATAATTTCTCTGCCTACATAAAAAACTAATGTTTTGTTGTGATTTCCTTGGTATAACTTTATACTTCCTATGTTTTATTTTGTCGTCTAAAGCATATATAAAGTTTCTTCTTAAAAGTCGCCTACTTCTTGGTGAAGAATGTCAGGCTTCTAACATCCATTCATATAACCCCTGGTATAAAAGGTACTGGAGCTCATGATCATCAGGTTCTAAAGCTTTTAGAACTTCTAAGTTCCTTAGTGCGGCGCCTAAAGCTCTTAGGTTCCTTAAGACTCTTTTGGGTTTAACGTTAAAATCATCGGGGTCAAGATTAGAATCGTCAGACTCGCTGGAGTAGTCAGAGTAGTCAGAGTAGTCAGAGTAGTCAAAATATTCTGGGTAGTTAAAATTATTGGGTTCAGTTCTGATTCGCTTTTTACCATGTCCTCTTATATATAGCGTAAGTAACTCTCTTGACATCAAATAATCCCAAGCGTGGTGATAAGTAATTGCTAATGTGTTATGTGTGTTGGGCGTGTATATAACGGCAAAAAAGAAGCTAACTAATAAAGAGAACTTAGTAGGTGCATACGTAAAACTGTTATATAAAACTCGGAATGACGAAAACTCTTTAATTGGTAAATGTGTGTTAACAGGTAGTAGTAGCCTATTTGTAAAAAAATTTAAATAGGAGAACACGAATTGCATAGGTAACATAAAATTTTTTGTTCAATCATTTTGGAAAATTAAGCGACAAACGTATAAAGCTTTTTTAGAATTTTTGCCATTTAACATATGTTATATTTTGTTCTTAATAGTGAAACATGACTACGTGGTCAACACAAAAGCCAGTAAAAAAATAGTATGCAACTATAAAAGTGGTTAAAACACATTTACTAAAGAGTGTACAAGCCTGTGGGGGTCATACGTTGGGTCTGCTAGCGGAGGTAGGTTTAATAAAATTAGGTAGTAAAAAGTTGTTGTTGGTTTACTTTTGAGGCTTAAACTAACACTTCAAAATTAAAGTATACTATCACTGAATTAGTTGGTTATAATAGTAACTACTATTTTAAACAATAAAGTATGCTTGTAATAAGGTTCACACTGGTTAGTAAATAAGCACAGTACGCTGGTAAGGTAGTTAGTTGTTATCAAGGGTGCGCTTCCTACTATAAAAAACTAATAACATATTAAAGTAAAAAATTAACAAATACTATTATGTGTTGACAATTATGAAGTGAATTTACCCCCTCAGTTATAAGAATCCTTAAGTGCCACTTTATAACTGTAATAAACTGTAGTAAAAAAGGTTTTAAAAAATATTCTATTAAAAGGCTATTACTTAACTATAGTTTTCTACTACATAAAAAACTAGTACCAATTTTGATGGTAAACACCTAACTATGTCTACCCTCATTTAAAGCGCGTTTAATGTAGAGTAAAATACTCAAAAAAAATAGTTGTTTATAGAGTGCTTACGCTATTACCGAAATGTTAATTAAACTGTAAGTGTCTTGGTAGGCTACCAAAAAGTTCACTATTCCTACACGGGATTCAACTGTTATAAAGTGGTGCTGACTTGTTGTGTACAAAGCTAGTAAAATTAAATTTAGAGCACAAGCGTAAAGCTAAAAACTCCCATATTTGTAATTTAATACGTTACTAAACTTAGAGAATAAACGTAATTAATGGGAGTCTCTAATACCATGGTAATTACTACTGTTTGTTTGTAAAGTTTGTAGTTTAAGTAAAAAAACTAATACCTAGTTGTTTTGTACTCACAAGACGTTTAGTATTTGTTTATACCTTTACAAGTACTAGCGTGGTCAGAGTCATCAGAGAACTAAGCCTACCTTAGTAGTTCAATCTAAACCAGATCGGTACAAGCATCAGACTACTAAGAAATCAGTGAGTTCGTAATATTCACAAGAGTCATCAAATTCTTCAAAGTCAAAACGGTCCCAAAAGTTACTAGCATCCTCTGTATCGTTTGAGTTGTCAATCTCATCTGGTTTAGTAGACTTATTAGACTCATCTGGTTTAGTAAGCTCACTAGACTCATCTGGTTTAGTAAGCTCACTAGAGTTACTGGTATCTATATGTGAAAGGTGATTTTCTATTAAGTGTATATATTCGTTAAGCTCTTCTAGGTAAGAGTAATTTAATAGACTTGCTGAAATTAGGAGTGCTAACATAATAGTTAATACCACTGTAGCTTTACGGTTATTGGGTTTGTAAAGACTATTAAAACCGACATTTACAATTTTAATTATTTTCATATTAAAGACATTCCTTAAAGTTTGAAATGGTAAAAACTCTTTGGTTAATCAGTGCATATTAATTCAGTGTAATAACTCTTTAACAAAAAAGTTGAAATAGGAATACATAACTTTATGTAATAACACTAAATTACTTTTAAAAACTGAATAGCAGTTACGCAAAATTTTTTTGAGATTTCTACCAACTAGCATTTAGTATATTTTACCCTTACAAAATATTTATGCTATTGAATGAAATTGTAAAAAGTATAACTTAATAACAATTAAAAGTTATATAAGTCATTTGTTAATGGAATTTGGTTAACTCGAGAAATTTAGGCACGCTTAAACAAGTGGTTTAATATTTTAGAGCCTAGATACTTACACTACTCTTACTGGTTAGATTACATAAGCCTAGTGTAAGTTTTTATACTAAAGTACGGTTAAATACATAACGGAAATACTGTAACTCTCAAAATAAAATTTATACTGAACAGTTAGGTAAGTCTCTAGCACTATTAAAGTGGTCACTTATTGGAATAAGTATTACGTTACAGAGGATAGCTTGGTAGTAACGCTTTGGGATGACGTAAAATTGCAGTGGCACACGTGAGTAATTAGCTAACTAGTTTGTATTACTTTTAACGTGAGACTATCTATTTGGAGACTGCTGTTTGTTGGCTTTGTATAGGCGATGCTTACATTTACGAGTAGTGGGGTTTACTAAACACACCTCGTGCTGATTTATTTTACTTACACAAACGTGTTATCTATGATTTTAACATATTATTATTAAAAGCTTCGCTGTTTTAGTAAGCGTTGGAGATAATACATGGTATAACTACCTAAGGGACTTAACACCTATTATGTTACATAGGTTGTGTAAATATTCGGAATCGAACCGACAACTTCTGGAGCTACAATCCAGGACTCTACCAAGTTGAGTTGTACTTACTTAGTAAGGGCTTAGTTGATAAATACAACTAAAACAAGTAGCGGTAACGTAGTAACTACTAATACTTGTTTAAAAAAATTATAGTTTAGGATAAAATTTAAGTTAAATAAGTATGTGAATGAACAAATTGTTAGTAAATATATATAGAAATTTATTGACGTAGTTAACTGGGAGGAAACACTTTCAGTCAGAAAAATAACATGCTGCTTTATAACAAAAAAAGAATGTGAGGTTATAGAGTCTAACGGTGTTGTGAAATTAAATAGTACTAAAAGTAACGACTCACCAAAAAAAAAGAAAAATAGTCAAAAAAAGATTAGGAAGTACGATGTTTTTCTAGAGGTTATGGTAGTGTAATGGAACTTATACATATGTAATCGTGAAATTAGTTTAGTTGCCTGAAGTTTTTTATTCTTGGTGGCGTGTAGTGTAAACAATTGTTGTGTTATTAAAGAAGCTCAAGAAGACCGGTAAACAGTAACTGACCCCTTTTTTATGTTAAACATAACTATAAAGCATAATATAAACATGTATATAGGTGTAAAAAAAAAACTAACTAGTCAACAACCTCTAACAACGATAGACATAAAGTCATCCCTTAGAACTTGGAATAGTAAAAACTCTTTGCCCAAAAAGCCTGCACTGTAAGGTAACCCGGCTAAATTAAAGCACACTCCTACTAGTAAGACGCATAAATCAAAGGAGTAGACGTACGACCCTCCCATTTGTCTCATATCTGTATTACCACTAAAAAAATGGACAATATAACCAACTAGAACAAAAAGGAAAGCTTTATTTAACGCATGTATTATCAGGTATAATAAAACCTCTTCGTAACAGCAAAACCCGCAACCACATACTAAATAACCGATTTGGCTTATTGTAGAGTAAGCTACTAATTTTTTAATGTCATTCTGAAAAGTTGCTGTAATGGCACCGAATGATAAAGTTAGTGCACCTAGCAATGCTAGGTAATAGTTTGTAAATATAGTGAATTCAAACAATACGGAAAAGCGTATAACCAGAAAAATTCCAGCAACTACTAAGGTAGAGGAGTGGATTAATGCAGAGGCTGGTGTAGGTGCTTCCATAGCATCTGGTAATCATACATGTGAAAAAAATTGGGCAGCTTTAATACCACCGGACGTAACTAAACAGAATGAAAAACAGGTTAGAAAGTGTACAGCTATGTTACCAAAAAAAAGATAGTGGAAGGACATGAATGGTACTTGCATAAATATAAGTGAAAGGTCTGTTGAGCAAAAGATATTAACAGTCATTATAAAGGAAATAAACATAAACATATCGCTAACTCTTGAAAAAACGAATGTCTTTAATGCTGCTTTAATTGTATAAATCCTTGTTGAATAAAAGTTTACTAGTAAGAACGAAAAAAGTCCTATACACTCTCAAGAAAACAGAATCAAAAAATAATCGTAGCAGTAAAATAGAAATACTACACTAGTTGCAAAAAGGTTTAATAGATATAGTAATCTATTTATAAACGCTTCTCTATACATGTACTCAACGCCAAAATACAAAGCAAACATTGTTAGGGTTAGTACAAGAGACGATGATATTAACGCTAAAGAATCTACACAAAAAACTAAATGGGAGTCTATTAAGTCTAGGCAGAAAAATCAACGGCCGTAGTCAACAAAAAAGTAGGTACCTGTTAGTAAAACAAAATATAACTCATTTAATGATAGTAATAAAACACTTAGGAAAGTAAATATTGACGCGTAAAAAGTACCAATAGGTCCTAGTCAACGTTTAAATAAAAATACATTTATGCAATGCATAATGAGAAAAACTGGCGGAAATGATACTATATTTAACAAAATTAACATTTAATATATTTATATTTACACCCTCAAGAGTTTAGTTAACTCTAAGCAAGCTGTTCAGTTTTAAGTGTAAATTGTAATTAGTTTAACTAATTAGTAAAGACGGAATTAAGATTAAGTGTTATTTCTATTTATACCCCCGACTATTGTAAAGAAAAGGTTAGTACCGCTATATAGTTTTAGACTACTTTTTGAAAAAGTAGGATTAACTTTTTACGTTTTAACGCTCTTGTAATAGGTCCATTAATGTACTTTGACATTATATTAACTTTTTTGTTTATATTAATACCAGAGTTGTCATTAAACAATATAGACTTTGAGTCTAAGCTTTTACGCATTCTTCGAGAACGTGTGACTCAATTACGGCAGATGTCACCCTTAATTTTATAACGGTATTTGAACCCCTTATATTCAATCCTGGGGGGTTCAACAACACGCGCTGAACCTTTCACAAAAAGCCCTTCAGTGGTGCACTGCCTAAATGATCCTTTATACAGGTGGAAGATTTTAATTCATCTAACGTTTGTGTTGTCTGTGACGAATAATCATGTTTGCTTTTGTAACAACGGGACTTTTACTAAAACATACTAAAACTTATAACAAGTAGATGACTATGTAATGTAACAGCTAAGTATAAAAAGCTATACGTTTTATTAAAAAGTGGTAGTATATGGAAGCTATTATACGCTAGTGTAGATAACAATTAAACTTATAACCAAGTTACATAATTTACTGAGCATACTAATAACTACTACTGTACGCGTTAGCTTAAATAAGGGGGTTATATCTGAATGTAATACGTGTTAATTCTCCCTCTACTAGTTTGCCTGTAGGCTGCAAACGAAACTAAAACACATACAGGTTTTACTTTTGAAAAAAAATAAGTAGTATAACTGAATACTGCAATTACTTAGTTATATAGTTACTAAAAAGTGAGTATATTAATAAACGCACGTAGTTTAGTAGTAATAAGATGGTGGTTCACACTATTTTTACAGTTAAGTGCTATCTCTTACGTGTTAGTAGCTACATTACTAAGAAGGTTGATTTGGTAGTAAATATTAGCACTTACGCAATAGTAGAAACCAGACCAGTCCGGGATTCGAACCCGCGTTTCTGTGTTGTATAACTCAGTGTCCTAGACCGCTAGACGATGGCCTGTTTAAAATAGGCCAGCATCTTATAGCTACTAAATATACAGTATAAGTTAATTAAAATTGTACGGAAAGTGGTGACTGAACAATAGTGTCCTTTATAGGATTATAATACATCTCTTTTAAGCCGATAGAAGGAAATGACTTTTGAAAAGGTGAACTTGAGTCTCCGTACTGTAACATTAAGTTTCTTAGGTCTTTTTTGTTTTTTATAATGACGCCATGCAACTCAGATAGCTCTCTCTCAAGTCAATTCGCAGCAAAAAACAATTCTGTTATTGAAACAATCTTTACTGAAAAAGACGAGACTGCTTTAAGGGATTGAGTTGAGAGAGTGTTTGAAACAAAGATGTAAAAACGCTCTTGTGTGCCTAATAAATGGAAATTATAAACTATTATTGATGCAAGGCTCTTACCCACTGAACTTAAGTTAGTCAATTTATTCACTGAGCCGCTAGTAAACTTGTTAATAGTTCTGCGTGGGACTTCGTAAGCAAATATATCGGTTAACTGACTTAGATAAAGTACTGAGGAAAACTTTAGGTGTGAGCAAGTAAAGTAAAGGTATTTTGAGCCTAGCAAAATACTTTCATTCTTTAGTGATTGTTGCGTATGATTTTCTACGAAAAAGTAAGTTGCATTTTTTAGAATACACTTTATATACAGTTTAAAATATCTATTGTAATTCAGTAGTGTTTTAGATTGGACTCGAACCAACGACCCCAAGGTTTTCAGCCTTGTGCTCTGCCAACTGAGCTACTAAAACTACTAATACGATAACACAAAGAGATAAGGTGTACTAAACTGTTCACTTACTTGTCAAAATGGTGTAGGGGTGACTGTAGACTGTTCTTAGAAAAGAATTGGTAAGAAAATAAAGTTGTTTCTATAGTGTTTAAATAAAGTAAAAAGTTTTTTTGAGATTTTCCAGAGTTGTATGGATAACTTCTTTTAGAGTAAAAAGACTTTTTTTGTAAAAAGGATAACCTGTTTATTTCAAAAAGATAAAAGTTCAACCTTGTGTTAAGCCTACCAGCCCCAAAATTATTACGAATGGCTGGTTTACCTTGTCGAATACTATCATAAATCATAATGAAAAAAAATAAAATAGCAGTTACACTTAACAAATGACCCGCTGAGGATATAGCGTGTCATCCACCTAATGACGCAGGGTAATCTAGTACTCTTCTAGGCATACCACAGTAACCAAGTCAAATCATAGGAGTAAGTGTAATAACTTGACCTAATATATAATAAATATAATGTAGGTAGGCGTAAACTCTACTGTATTTAACACCGTAAATTGCTGGGAAATAAAAATAAAATGCGGCAAAAATACCTATCATTGCACAACTAGCAAACATTACGTGAAAATGACCAATAACATAAAATGTATCATGAAATAATACATCCATCCCAGTGTGAGCAACGCACATACCAGAGACTCCACCACATACAAATAAGAATGCAAAAGTTAGTGTATAGATTAACGGAATTTCCATGACAAAAACACTGTTAACAATAGTTACACATCAGTGCATTAACTTAGTAGCCGCTGGCACTGATATCATTACAGTTAATGTACTGAACAACATTCTGGTTGTGTGTGATAATCCAACCATATACATATGGTGACCTCAAACAAAAAAACCTAAAAAGGCTATTGTGTACATTGAGTACATTAAACTCGCACGGGCAGAGACTCTTTTTCTAAAGTAAAAAGACATTATCGTATTTGTAAACCCAAAAATAGGGATTAGTATTATATAAACTTCGGGGTGACCAAAAAATCAAAACATATGTTGAAATAAAACAGCATCTCCACCACCAGAGTAATCAAAAAAAGAGGTTTGTCAATGTCTATCTGATAGTAACATTAATATACTTATGGCTAACATAGGGTTAGCTGCAACCATCATTCAAGAAGCAATTATTAAAGATTCTGAGAAAAACGATCTTGCGTCACGCATTTTCCGATTGTTTAGTGTGGATAAATACCTATAGGTTACCAGGAAATTTGCGGAGCTAACAATTGACGCGTTAATTGCTAAAAAAACTCCCATCAAACCAACATCAATTCTACCAATGGTAGTAAACCGGGTTCTGGAAGAAAAAGGCGTAATCATAGCTCAACCGGGTAATAAGTCTTTCGCGTTTCTTTCAATTGAGTATATAAGGCTTTCTTCGCTAGAAAATCGACGGTATAAAGTATTTTGATTACGCGCAACAAGTAACTTACACCTTCAAGCTTCTCTGGAAAATTTTAGTTGCTTTCAGTTAGCTAATATTCTTTGTTGTGTAGTTGAGCTTAAAAACATTTTTTGAAATTTCTGGTCTATATTTAAGAAAGATTGTCATCTTAGGTTATTATAATTAGAACTTTTTAGTAAAGTATAGTATAAATTTGTAACATTATCGAATGGTGTTACATGGAAACTATATCAGTCTTCTGGGTTAGCAAGCTTTATGTTAGCTTTGCCAGTAAAATTAGTAAAAAATTTGCTGAAGTTATTTAAACATAACTCTGTGTACTTATCAGAGAAGTACCAACAAGGTTTTCTAACCCCTTTTGCAACTTCAGCAAATGACGTTAATAGATAAGGATAAAACTTATCTCAGTTACCAATATAATGTCCAGTCTTGTAGTCATAATTAATGAAAGCTGTTCCAAACCTTGTGTATCTTAGGTTAGTGGAGCTTTCTGAAAAAATGTTAAATACGTCACCGGTAGTTCTAAAACTTGTACTTTTAGCTCCACTTAATGGATCTTGGGTTTTTATAGGTTGCTGTGTGGCATTAAGTGTGTTGAACTTTCCAGCAAAAACAGTTAAAAAGTTAAAGTTTGTAAAAAATGCTTTGACTCCTAAAAAGGTTGAGTTGTATGAAAGCAAGTTAACAGGGTAAGAACATAAAGCATTTGGTAGAATATAAAAGAGCTCGACTATATAAAAGCTATACATATACAAAAAACGAGTTACGAGATTTTGTAGACTAGCGTTAGTAACTTCTAGTCAGTACAAGTCGTTAAAGGCTAGTGTAACCTTGTTAGAGGGTAATACGTCGGATAAACTATAGTGTTTATTTAGGTTTGTGTTGTGTAAACCAAATTTATAAAAACTGGTTATGTCTAAGTCTAAGTTAACATTATTATTTTCTTTAAAACGTAACCCTATCATTGACTGAGAAAGTAAAGCTTTGTGCTCATGTGAGTTAAGTAGATCGGTAAAAAATTTGTTTTTTAAAATACTTTGCAGTTCTCGAATGTTAAAACAGTTCATCCTTGCGTACCTTCGGTCAGTACATACTAACTGACAAAGCATAATTAAACCACCAGGTAAAAACCAAAATGCGGCGCTGTTTAGTCTTGGGAAAGCAACGTCATGTACACCTAGTTGTGTTGGAAGTAAAAAGTTTCCAAATGCACCAAATATAGCTGGCATTATCATATAAAAAACCATAATTACACCGTGGGCAGTAGCTACACTTAAGTACTGTAAACTATCTCCTGCTAAAACACCTACACCTGGATAAGCAAATTCAAGTCTAATAACTGTGGCTAAGCTCATACCCGCAGTACCTGAAACGAGTACGAAATTAAAATAGTTTATTGATATTCTTTTGTGATTTGTTGTGTAAACTCAACTATTAACGAGGTAACTTGTACTATACTTAGCTCAATATAGTATATTAAATAATTGTTTTAAAAAGACACTACTATGTTTAGTGTGGTTGCTGCTATAAAAATTAGGTATTGTCTGATTTAAATCAAAAAACATTGCTTATACGAGACGTTCCAGTCGACACAAGCTTAGAACTTCCTATTGACGTTGAACTAAGTTATTTGATCACAAGCAATTATTACAAAAATAGTAAATAACGCGTTAAATAGCAAGATGTTATCTAGTTTAAGTTCTTCTTGCGTGATCAAATTTTAGTAACAATTGGTGCGTTAGACTGTGAAGTAAAATTCTGGTTTCTAATAAAGAAACTAGAGTCTAAGTGATTTAATAGTTTTACATTTTTAATTTGGGAAAAATTGAGGAAGTTGAAAATACGATGAATAGCAAAACACAGTAAAATAGCAGTAATAAGACCAAAAAACAAACTAAAATTTACTAGAAAGAACTCAAAAGCATTTACTAAGAAATAAGTCTCCCTTAAAAGATTTAATTCCGTTACTTCGTTTGAAAAATAAATAAAGTAGTAATCAAGATAACTAATATGAAAGTATCAGGTTTTAGTTAGGTTAGCATTTATAGAGGCATCGACGTTAAAAGAAAAAAAATAAAAATACAATAACAAGAAAAATAACAGGAGACTACTAATTAAAAGTTGTTTTTTACTAAAATTAAAGGTCGTTTTTTGGTGTAAAAACGGTATAAAATGTAACATAAAAATAAAAAATACTAAACCTACACCTAAATCAATAACCCACAAAAATCCTATATAAACGTCAGCACCGTTTAACAATGCGTATAGACCTAACAATAAAAGGTATAGACCAGCGTTATAAAGGAGTATCATAATATTGGTACTACACGTAAAGTATAGTGAAACTAGTACAATTAAAAATTCGAGTATAAAAAAATCAGGAAATACCAATAAAACTTAATAGCAGAAATAGCCATAAACCAACGAGAAAAATAAAGTTTAAACGCTTACGTAGTATAAGTAGTATGGTAAATGGCATGGAATAAAATGTTATGTGCCTAAACTGGTTTTTAAAAAAAACAACACGAGTATTGTGTTTAACACACAATAAATGCACAAGAAATAGCGTTGTTACCAATAAGAGATGTAGTAAACCAGGTAATGTATAATAATTTATTAGCAAACAAGCCATATACTTTATTGTAAAAATTACATAATTGATGAATGTAAGAACTGACTGGTAATCTAAAAAAAACATAAGTTATATGATGTTTGATTATTTACAATTATACGTTAACCGGATTACTGCAGGATTTAACTTAGCATGTGTAACACTACTCCTCCACTTTTCTTAGTATAATTATATTATCCGAAAATTAGTAGTCATGTAAGGGTTACGCTGACAACTAAATATGAGCTTGTTACTTATTTAGCTATCGCTATAACTGTCATACTCGTACAAAAATTGGATATATCTTTGTTTTTATAAAATTTAAGTTGATTGCAAAATATACTACAAGGAGATTTTAAGATATTTAAACCACTAAGGAGTTTGCACTTATAGCAATCTTAGCTTAAATTAAGTACGTTTTATATTGAGAGTTAGGTAAGTCAACTACCATTTAAGCTTGTTATAAAAAGAATTACCAAATAAATTGGTACAGTAAATTACTAGTTAAAGTGTTACTGGTATGCAAGGGGTCAGTTGAATTAGAAATTAGAGACTCTAATATAGAACGCATTATAAAAACTTGAAAAGTTAATGGATAAAGGTAGAAATATAAACGCGAAAGTAAAACGTATAGTACGTAAAATACATGGGTAAATACTTAGTAATAAAAATAGAATAAGTAGTGTTACTTTATTAAATGTATATTTAACAAGGTTGAATGCGATAGTTCTAACTACAAATGTCGGTGAAATTCTATAAAATCTACCTACGTGACTTCAGTGGGTTAACGGGTAATGCCCAACGCTTAATAAATGATTATAAAATGTCCAGTAAGTGTAACTTAAGTTAATGTTATTTGTAAGAGACCCATTACTAGTTTTAAGTATATTTTTATAAGAAAATCATACGTTTAAATCAAGGTACTTAGATTTTACTAGGCTATTATACGTAAATATAGTTACATTCAAGTAATTACTATTGCAATTAAAAAGGCTAGACGTTAGACTTAGGAAAACAAACGGTGCTTGTAAAAGCTTCACTAGGCTAATATGTCTGCGAGTTTTTATATTAAAAGGGTAAATAGTCATAAAATTTTGTTTTACTAAAAGTTCCATTTAGTAGTAGTAAGGTGTTGAACCCTAAAGCTATCTTAGCTGACTAACCGGTGCAGTACTACTAGTTATTATTGTCTCAGTGAAAGTTTTGGGTAAGTAAAGCAGACTACAAGTAGTGTACACGAAAGAAAGAAGAGTAAGTTTAATATAAAAGCTATAGGGTCTAGCGAGTTTACTACAGTAAAAAAATAACTAGTGTTTAAAAGATATAGCTGTTGTGAATAGTTTTGTGTAAAACAAAGACTAAACGACTTGCCCTCAAAAGACGTCGAGTTAGTAATAAAATTTAACCACAATTCAACTTCTATTGTGTTCAGTGCTAGATAGTGGCTGCGCGTAACTGTATCTATAAGATTGGTGTGTAAAAAAGTGTTTATTGTATAGTATTTACCCACTAAATTAACAGTAAAAATTATAAATAAAATGTAGTGTAAATAGAATTGTAGTAGACTACCTCGTCAACTTTTTATAAAAATAAACACAAAGTAAAACGAGGAATGCAATAAGTGAGTAAAGAGTATGTGGCTGTAGGACACCTTTAAAAACCTAAGCCAAAAATAAAGCCATACTATACAGAGTAACTTGTAAAAACTTAAAAAACTCACAAAAAACTTTAAGTTAGTTAATACCTTAATTAAAAAGTTAATTAATGAAAGTGCTACAACAAAGTTAAAAAGGTTAAATAGTAAGATAGAAACACCATAGGGTTTAACCACAGTTAGTCTTGTACTAACTAAACTTAGTGTCAATAAAATAGATGAATTAACGTTACTATATGAAATGAATAAAAGTAACAAAAGTAATAAAAACAGTATTACTTCTATATTTAAAAATTTAGTACTCCTAAAACCAAAATTATGGGATATTACATTAAAATTTAGTTGTAATAACAAAAAGAAAATAATTAAAAAATATTGATTTTTTAAAACGTGGTTTATTAATAATAGTCAAGACTTTACTAGATCTGGGCGATGTACGAGTAATACTAAATAATAAAAAACAAGTAAGCCGAAAAACTCGGAGGAATCTCAATTTCATCAGCCGCCTCAAGAACCCTCCTGTAAAGCCCATCAACTACCTAAGTAGAGCGCAACTACTATTAACATCATAGAAAACTTGACGTAACTAAACACATGTTGGGTTAAATGCTTGTCTTTTTGAAGAGGCTTAGTTAAATTTTTGTATGGGAAGTGGATTACACTTATAAAAAAAGCAGTGAAAGAGCTATAAAGCAACAACGGGTGTATCTTGTTTACAGTGTTCTTCAGAAGACTATTAACGTCCTCGTTGAAAAGTTGCATGTTGAAAGAAAAAAGTGTGTTAGAGTAAAACTCGCAGAATAGATTACTAGAGAGTATTAGGAACAAAGCGTAACTGGCAAGGAGCTCGTAATTAGTGTACTTAGACTTTACAACTACGCAGAGAAATATTACCAGTAAAAAAAAGGTGTGTAAATAGTACAAGTTAGTTCAGTATATAAATAGGTTAGTAAAAAAAAAGTAGTTAGTTATTGTTCTAGAAAGCAGATCAACTACCAACGTGGTAATAAAAAATTTTACTAAAAAAACCTTTAAAATAAAGATTGTTAGTAGAAAAATTAAGATAGAATGCATATTGTAATTTATAAACAGTAACAAGTAAACTATAAAAATATGATTAATAGGTCATTATAAGACATAAAAAACGGGTATAGTACCGCAAAATGGTTGAGGCTAAGTCAGCCACCAAGGAAAAAAATACAGAAGTGAATAGACGCGATTATAAGGTGCAAGTACTCACATAAAAAAAACATTAATAACATACCACCATTATACTCAGTGGCGTAGCCGGCAACAACCTCTGATTCTGTCTCAGAGTGGTCAAATGGGGCTCTTTTAGATTCAAGGAACAAAACAACAATGAAGCTTGAAGCCGCCGGGGCATATAAAAAGAAATACCAATAATTAGCTTGCGTTACAACAAAATCGTGGAAATTAGCAGACTGTGAGCTTAGCACTAGTACAGAATACAGAACAGTTACGAAAATGTCTAAGGAGATAACGTGTACTAAACCTCTAATGGTAGCAATAATTGCATACCTGGAGTGACTTAGTAGGCCGACAATAGAGAAGAAAATATTTGAAAATAAAATTAGAATTAGGTGATATAAAATCATTGAATCTACACTATCGACTAAAAACATACTAGGGCCTCAAATAAAGTTTAAACTAAAAGCTAACTGTGTTGAAAATAATAAAGAAAGGAAAATTGGGGCTGCAACAGTAGTTGGTCTGGGTATAAGAAATATTTCTTTAGATAACATCTTAAATAGGTCTGCAAAAATCTGAAAGGCACCATTACGCCCTAAAACAGTGGGGCCCATACGACGCTGAGCAAAAGCTAACATTTTTCTTTCAGTTAAAACTATAAATAACACGGTTAGAACACAGGTTAGCGCTAATAGTAAGGCGAATTCATGAATAAGGTTTTAAAAAAAGCAAACATAAGAGAGAGTGACTAACCCAAAAAAATAGAAATAAAGAAATATACTTGACGAAAGCATTTCTAGTACATTACCGGCTTCGGATAAACTGGTATAGTGGGCAGGTCATAATACGTTGTCTAGATAAATTCGAACTACAGAGTCAAATACCAGCCGTTCACTAAATATAAAGCCCGTATATATAACAAACTTCCTAATTAATAAGTCAGCCGACTTTTTTTGTAAAAAGTCAAGGATAAAACCGTCAACTCATAGATTTTCATTACGCGAGTAATACTTAGGTAAAAAGGTGAAGTTTTTTAGTACTAAAACTTTAGTAAGGGTTAACACAGTACTCAAGACATTGGAGAGTAACGTAAATAAATAGGTGGTTAGTAAAGAAGTTTTGTAGTTAATGGGGCCCAAAAGCTTATTCAGGTAAAAAAATAAAATTGGGAGGTTTATTATACAGGCTAGTGTGATGTAGTAAGCTAGGTCGTTCACAGTTAGATAATTTCTTAACTAAAAACGTTAATTAGTTTTTTTGTTTTTTGCATAACCTAAGTTTAACTTAGCTGACTTAATTTTTCGTACAAGGTTTTGACTAAAACTAAAAACATAATGGTCAATAAGATCGAGGTGGTGAACAATTCAACCCAAGTATAAATACATATATTGAAATGAGAACTTTACTCAAGGGTTACCGACGTAACCTCCTTCAGGCTCGTAGTAGTATCTTCCACAAGGTAGCATACTGTTTGCACAATAAAGGGACATCATGAATAGGGTGAAAAAAAACGTTTGTAACACAGAATTTTGCATTGGAATACAAGCGATGTACCTATTCATTGTGTTGTACATATTATAGACTAACGGTAAAAATGCAATTAAACCTAAGAATAATCCCATTCACATAAGACCTTCATAATGTGTAGGTGATATAACTAATATACCCATATAAGGCCTAAAATATCAATGAGGTGCGACCCCGTAAAAACGTATCTCGTCAAGTTCGGCAATGTTTCACCTTTCGAAAAAGAAATAGTTAACAGTTGACCCGTTAAAATGATGTAAAAAGAAGTATACGTAGATATAAAGAATTCAATATCAAGCGTCTTGTATCTCTTTTAAAAAAGCGTCGTAAAATCATGAAATATAGGTAGCTGATCTATCTTCGTAGGTGGTTTCACCACTGTCAGTGTCTCAAGATTCGTGACAGAAAAGGACGTGTAATTTTACTAAATAGAAGTAATAAAATGGGGTAAAGTAATGTAAGATCATGAAACGGGTTAACTGGTCAGTGTTTAAATGTTTGTTAGTAAATATGATATAGTGTGTTTTATACGCATTGTTTAGTAATGAATGGAAAATATTAGCACCGATAGTAAGAGTTAAGTCACTTAAATGATTTGCACTCAAAGAGATACCTAAAAAGATAATAATGTGGAAGAAGAAGAATGCATAACCACCTAATAATCACCCGTCTGACTCGGATGTTACGTAGTTTTTTAGAAAAATCTTTTTTAAAATGTGTAGATAAGATAAAACCATAAGAGTGTCAACACCTCTAACGTGCATGTAATAGACTTCAGCACCAAATCGAGTATCGTTGAACATTTCTTCCCTTAATTCAATAACTAATCCAGGTTCTGGGACGTAATATCACCCTAAAAAAAAACCCGACAGGACTTGCATAACCATTGATAGTAACAGCATAAAACCTAATATGGATGTTACGCTTGAGAAAGGTAATAGTAACCTATTAACAAAAAAGTTTAAATAGGAAAAAACTAATGAAGATAATGATATTAAATTCCACGTTCAGTTTGTAATAATATCAATATTTTGAAAAATTGGATGGTAACCTCATAAAGCTTTTCTAAAATTTCTACCTTCTAACATATGTTATACATTATTCTTGTCAAAAAAGAGCGTGACGTTCATAGTCAATGTTTAAACTCATAAATAAAACCATAAAAAAAAGTATAATTAAGAATAAATCGTAGACACCAGTAAAGGAAAAACCAGAAACAAAGGGGAATAGGAAAACTAATTCAATGTCATATAAAAGGAAAAACACACAAATTAATAAAAATTGTATAGACACCTTTATAACTCTTTGTGTCTGTGGTCTAAAACCACACTCGTAAAAGTCCCTCCTTGAATTCTTCAAAAATCCATACCGACGAAGGATATCTTTAAAAGAGAGTACTGTAATAACGTTATAAACAACGGTTGACAAAACAAAAGAAGACAAAACAGCTAGATATACTTCAAAATCCCCGATAGTATATATTACAAAATAAACGTCAGTATCATTAGGGCTGTTAAGGAGAATAATAACAAACAGTTTAGGAGTGCGCTGGTGTAAAGTAACTCTACACTTAAATAAGAGATTAATATTTTTACTAAATGTAGGCATTTTTTTAAAATAGAAGCTCATAACAGTAAATTACCTCATTGATGTCCTATAAGTTTCACCCAACGTGCGGCGTAAATTAAAATAAGTGTAGTTTAACGAGAATCTTTTTATTTTCCAAATTCATGTATGGTTTGTGTTAAAAAAGAAGTTGTTTAAAACTTGTGTTACCCTACTATAAATAGTTTTACCGCTTGTAATACGCATTTCTTTTATTAGCCAGTGTAAAGCAAGTAAATTACGTTTGTACGGTGCGACATACTTCCAAACAAACGTATACTTACCAGACTTACCTCTACTGTTCTTGTAAATCTGTTTGTCTACTTTATATATGTAAAAAGAGAATAAAAAATTAAATTTCTTGAAAGTTTGGAATATTAATTCGTTAGTAGTTAGATACTCTAATTTTGAGATTTCGTCCCTACTAAGCTTATAATTTAACGAAAGTGTATTATACGGGAGGTTGGAAAATTTAAAGAGCGCTGAGCTTTTGTGTAAATAAGTTACTGTTGTAAAGTACAAACTACGTCAGTTTAGTGACTTATAGTCTAAAAAGAAACTTGACTTTATTGTGTCAGACACACCGTTAAGTATGTAGAGGAGTACTTTTAGTACTTTTAGTTTTTTACCGCTACGGAGTAAGTAAGCTGATAACTTGTTCAAGTGGGTTGCGCCCCCTAAACGTTTTAACGACTTTGTTTTATTTAGTATGCATGGTGTGTCAATGTCTAAATCCTTAAAAAACGCTTTAAACCTTGATTCTTTAATGTTAACAAGTATTTGGCTAACGTCGTGCGCCTCTTTTAGAAAGTAATTATACTGAAATTTTAAGAAAAAATTGCGAGTGCAATGCTCCTTTATTTGTAATAAATCGTCTTGGTTATTACAAAAGTTTGTAGGGCTGAAACCTAAATGACTATAGTTAGTATTCCTTAAAGTTACTGTATGGCTTAGCATAAAACTATTTATACAAATAGTTTAGAATTACTATATAATCGAACTATTCAGTTCGTTTACTCAAGTAGACTTGTCAAACGAAACTAACTTTATGTAGTCAGACATTTGTTTGTCAGTCATGTTAAATGACTGGTCAATATCTGAGTAGTGCATAAAGTGTGTACACCACAGGAAAAACAAATCACGTTTCATGAAGTAAACAACTATTGGCATTCAGTGGTGGTACCTACCACATATTTCCATACACTGCCCCCAAAAAATACCATGTTGTAAAAAAATAGCAACTCTATGTGAAGAAAAACCTGGAACACAGTCAATTTTGATACCAGCCGACGGTATTGCTCAAGAGTGTATAACATCTTTGGACGAAGCTAATATATGTAACCTTATTTCAGTGGGCATTGCAATTGCATTAGTAGCTTGTAGACGTATCATATTAGTGATACCTTTACGCATCGGGCGATATTGAGATTTATATAATTCTAAGTTACCTTGTAGGCTCCCGTAACGTTCTGAATAACCAAATAAGTGAACAAAGTAATTACTTATTAAGTTAAAATTAATAGGCGTGCTACCAGATAAGTTGTTAGCAATTTTTAAAAAATCCCTAGTAAAAGAGTAGCGTAGGAAATTTATGTTTTGGTATAATAGTTCCCTGCTGATTTCTGACCCATATGTTGTTGGGTCGATAAAGGAATAGGAAGCCCTAATGTCGTTAAGTAGGCTATTATTAATTGAAACTTTTAAAAACTTAGGCAGTACAGTTGACTTTGCTTTGCTTTTGTAAAAATCCCTATATAAGTATTCCCTTTTTGAAAGTATGTCAGTTAGTATTGATGTAGCATAGTAGTAAGAAGCAATACCGTTTATGGGGCTTCATGTAATTGTATTGGACCGGTTTAAACCGGAGTATGAGGGTGTACTTTGTGCGGAATTACCATTAAAGCCCACATGGCACTTTTCTCAGTATACTGAGGCACTTTTTAGGAGAAACTTAAAATTTTGTGTACGTAAATTATCGAAAAAAATAAAGGAGTCCTTATAAAAGAACCAGTTAGTCATTTTTGAATAAAAGAGGCTCGAGTAAGCCCAATTAGGCATGTAATTTTTACGAGCCCTTGAAATCTTAGTTAAATAATTTTCAGAGTCAGATAGCTCGTCCCCAAGAGCGGTACTATACTCAAATTTTTTTGATGTATATGGTAACCCTGCTAATGAGTATTTTGCTATGGACGATGGTTGAACCTCAATACTAGACCACCGAGCTTGTCAATCAAATCATAAATACCTAGACGCATCACTTTTTAATGATAGTAGAAAGGGTATGTCCGTAAAATTAGTGTTTAAAGATAAGAATACATTTAACAACTCGGAATAGTTGTTATTAAAACTTTTTGTATAGTGATTAACATTATAAAATGTCTCTTTGTTTTTTTTAATAAGGCTCTCGTAGGGAGTTTTATTCTCAAGTAAAAACGGGTATGCCGCAAATGAGTTAGTGAAGTCAGCAAAGTTTACATTTGACCTTAATTCGTCAAATCTAGATCTGTAAACTTTTTGTATTGCATTATACGTGACTATAGAGTTCTTTGCAGTACTTCTAAGCTTCATGGGATTAGTTATGTTAAACGAGTTGTTTACGCTGAGATTGTAATTGTCGTTTACTAGGTTATCTTGAGCAACGTCTCAGTTATTCTCATCAAAATCAGATCTGAATGCATCCAACACCTGAGTAAATGAAGAAGGCAGTACATAGTTAAAAGACGGCATTACAGTATTTTTACTTCCATAAGAATGTACTAACTTAATATTTTTAATATTCTGGTAATTGTCATCTAAACCATCAAACAAAAAAGCGTTGTTAAAGTAGGTAAAGTTTACTAAGTTTAAGCTTGCCGGGTTGGCAAATGTAAACTCAGAGTGTATAGGTAGGCTATAATAGTCAAGTAGTTGACTAGTTAATGATCTATATGAAATTTTAAACCTAAACTTAAACTTGGAATCTTTAAAGGTTCTAGAATTTGAGTTATACGCTGATTGTATTATGTCATAATAACAAGTACTTAAGGCTGACATCTTAACTTGTGAATACTCATCCTGCGAAAGCGAGGAGTGTGAAGACTCCCAAATAGCGTCCTCTAGTGACTCTAACGCCTGTATATTTTTAAAGTTGTACTCTGAATAATTAGAAACAGGTGGTAAGTAAAGTGTTTTAAGATTATTAAAATTTGACAAGGTTAGATTGTAACTATTATTGAGACATATATTCCTGAAATACGAATTCCAGTATGTTTTAAACAGATACTCCGGAGCTAGTTCCTCCTTACTACGTAATATTTCAGGCACCTCAGCGTCTAAGTGTTTACTTAACTTGTCATAACTAAGTGTATTTCAAGTGTGGGAGGAGGAGGATGTTAGGTTATAATTAGTACTCATTGTAGTATTAGTTGATAATGTCTTTCCTAAAAGGCTTGGGTTTACCCAATTCATTGTGGAGTCATGTGCATTCGTATAAAGGTTAGCGAATAGTTTTTGGTTGTTCGATATAAAAGACGATGTGTTTGTTTGTTCACTAAAATTGTTGTTTGTTTTGCTTAAGCTGTTAGTGGCGCTCAGTCTAAGGTTTTTATCTGGACTTAGAAACTGTAAGTTAGCAGCCTTTAGATCAACAAATCTATAGTTCTTCGAAAGATTAAACACATTTCAACTATAAAAGTCTTTATTACTTACAACGACTAAATCATTTTTAAAAAAAGACTGGTCGAGTGTTTTACCACTAAAACGCTTTTTATTGTGCTTGGAATAGTAATCAAATAAGGGGTGGCTATTACTCCTACCATCAACGGTAGTATTAAAACTACTAAGCTTGGTGAAATTAACTAAAAACTTTTTAAAAAAGCTATTATTACTGGAGTCCGACCTACTAGTAGTATAATTTAGTAGGTTTCAATTAAAGTGCGTTAAAGGTTTTATATCTTTATTGAAGGTATTGAAAGCTTTGTTGAAGAAATTAGTGTGTATACCATTAACTGTTTTACTGGCCTGAGTGTTTAAAGAGTAACTAACAAAAGTTTTAAAACTTTTGTTGTCAACTAGCGAAGTGAAGTATGGCAAGAATGAATTTAATGACGAAAAATTGTGCTGCCTCGCAGACCCATACTGGTACGTATCTTGATTGAGGTGATTTTCCGAGGTATAAATGTTGTTTATCTTTTCTAGTAATAGGCTACTATTGGTAATACCAGTACTAACATTATTACTAGATATTTTTGAAAACCTACCTATTTTTCTAAAGGTGGTTGGGTCATTAGTAATAGAGTTACCAATATTAGAAAAATCTATAGAGTTAAGTGTTGAAGCTTCATCATTGGGTGATAAGATTACATAAGCTGGAGTACTTAATTGTCCTGTTTTGTTTTTTTTTTGGTAAAACTTTCATAAAGTATTAGCGTCAAGGTGCTGTGAACTAGCGTTATTGTACTTAATAGAATTACCTATAAAAGATGAATATGACGGCCTAACATTATAGTTTAGGTCTATGTTTTTAGGATAAAAATACTCTCAACCCCATTGGTAAGCTCTAATACCAATTACCACTTCGCCGGTACCAAAGCCATCGTAGTAGTCTGTTGCGTCTACAGTTTCTGAAATTATAATTGATAAAGCCCATGAAACAGGAACACATGCCGTAATTAAGTCAGCACACTTGGACCTACTTACCCCTCTAGTTTCTCTCTTTGGTTTAGCTCTTAAATTACACCATCTAACCACATGTATAAAAGTTATAAAATAAAACGTAATTAACGAAATAAAAAAAAATCAGAGTCAATAATTGTAATGTAATATATGTATAAATCAAATTTCTTCATGGAGAAAAGATGGAGATGCTATAAAGGGTTCTGGGTAATACAACTTACCGTCAGGTAACGTTTTTATATAGTCTATGCTACTTTCGTCTCTAATCTCGTCAAAGAGTATTTCTAGCTTAGGTGAGGGTGTTTTAACTTCTAGTGGAAAATTTTTAGTATTACTTCTGAAACCCTTAGTGGGGGACAGGTTTAGTATGGCTAAAGTGTTGCTAGTTATATTTTCCAAGTATATGTTACTGAAAGTTTTTGGAAGGAAAGAGGTAGTGTTAGTATCTAGTAGTGCGTTATAATTAAGATTAAAATCTAAAGTACTTAGATTGTTTTGGTTTAGTTTGTTTAATACATCTCAGTTTGCAATATTTTGATTAAAATTCATAAAAATTAATTAAGTATTTAAAAACTAGCTAAATACGAAAATAATTTTGCCGTTAAGGCCGTGCTACTAAAATTACATGTGCTACTAAACTTAGTTATTTTACTAGATAAAGAACTGTCTGAATTAATAAAGATAATAGCACCAAACTTAAAAACTTAATTCATTCTAGCTTTGTTAAATAAGATAAACGGAACTTCAGTACTCGAACAGCAATAAAAATAAGTAAAGCTAAACAGGCCAAAAAACATATTGAGGTTACAAGCAGACTCTTTGTGTTAAAACTTACTTGTGAGTTAAAAATTAGTTTATAGTGTACTCAAGAATAATTTATTTGACTACAATGGTAGTCAATTGTGTCTAAAACAGTATTTAACCAAACATAAAAATAGTAAATGTTCTCAGTGCTAAAAGTGTATGGGAAATAGGTGCTAATAAGAATTAGTAAAAATAACATATTTTATACGTTTTATTTTAGTCTTTACTAGTAGTCGTACTACTGTATATGTTGTTTACTTTTATAAAATTGTTGGGTAATAATAAACCTACGTTAAGTTATATAATCTAGAGTAACTCTGTTGTGGGAAGTTACTTTTTGTTACCAAAACGCTTACAGACATTGCGGATAAAAATGAAAAGCTTCCGTAGAGTAAAAACCCACACGCACTATAAATGCTTATAACGCCTCTATGCATGGTGGTTTCTAACCCAAAAGAAAGGGTTATGGTGACAAGTGAGTATAACTATAGACAACTTGAATGCTCGGTCCTCAGGTGTAAGAAACTTATCCTGAAAGAATAACACAAGCTGTATATATGAGGTTTACACCATTAGCTACTAAACTATACAGCACAGCACAAAAAATATACCAAAAAAACTTACTGAGACAAGCTGATGTAAATATTATTGTTGCGCTAGCTAATTACATTGCTTAAACCTAAAATGTAGGATCTTTGTGTACTTGATAAATAATATCGCGCTATTTTTGACGCTATAAAAGCACGAGTGGCAAGCGTATAGCAAGTTAAGTTGTGCTGTTGATAATACAGCAAAAGCACATATTAATATTACGTTATGAAAAGTCTTTGCAAGTTATATTTAACAGATAATACTAAAACTAAAAAATTACATAAAGACGTTTCCAAATGCTGGCTGTAACGCTAGTATCTATTTGACGTAAGTTACACTACCAGTAGGTAAAGGTTAAGCAAAACGCACATTATGTATTATTATATGTATTATAGCTTAGTTATAGGGCCTTTCATGTTAAGCTTTATAGTCAAGGTAAATGCAGGTTTTTTATTTTACTAACAAACCTTAAATTATGTTTGGCCCAATTTTTACTACTATTATGCAATTGTAAAGATCTAAAAAATATATTCTGCAAAAGCATAATTACCAAACCTATACCAAATTCTACGGCTGATAAAACAAGGAAAAAAAATGTTAGAGATAATAGATTAATATTATCATATAAAAAACCAACAGACAATGTTATTATATAAAGTGTAATTCAAAGCAACTCTGCTGTTAATAACAAGTGTAGAGCATTTGAGACGTTAGTTACTACACTCAAAACTAATAGGAAAAACAGGAAAAAATAAAGATTAATATCACCAATAAACATTTTTTATACATATTACAGTTGTGTTGGCTTAGTTAAAAAACAACCATGC
>Ga0209425_10001555_pt1 | contig 26772 bp, 26 predicted proteins | sample COG_05_FD_184749 | JGI IMG/M metagenome (GOLD analysis project Ga0209425, IMG submission 184749) | Pelagic Microbial community sample from North Sea - COGITO 998_met_05 (SPAdes) (version 2) | ecosystem: Environmental > Aquatic > Marine > Neritic zone/Coastal water | place: Helgoland, sampling...
GTGTAGATACTATTCAAATTAGTGCAGCGAATGTGCCCGCTGGTTGGCAAGTTTCGTTCTCCCAATCATCAGTAACTCTTGCAAGTTCTCAATCATCAAATAATCAAGGCACTATTACTATCGATGTATTGGTTCCAGAGGGTGCAGCAGCAGGTTCTGATAGTATTACTTTCAATGTCGGACATGGTGGCGGCTCTACCCCATATGCGACAAAAACACTATCTGTCTCAGTAGCCCAAGTGCATGCCTTGAGTAGTTCTATAATTTCTGATTCTCAGAAGGGTAAATCGGAACAAATATTGCGATTTCCAATTGATATAACTAATACTGGCAATATAGATGATAATTTCAAACTTCAGGCGTGTGACCCGAATGATGTATCAGGGTGTAATAACCCTCTTTGGGAATCCTCTTTTTCTAATTCTCAAGGTGTGACTATTACTCAGATAAGTATCAATCCAGGAGTTACTAAAACCGTATTTCTTGATGTAACAATCGAGGGAGAAGAAAATGGAGATAGGGCTTCAGTATCTGCTGTAATCACAATTTTTGGCACTGAAGTATCTTCTTCACATGTTTTCAATATAGAAGTTTCAAATTTTAACTATGGAATGAGTATCACACCAGTTGAACCAGGAGAAATACCTGATGAATTACAGGTTCAATTACCTCCTGGTGGAACAGGAATAGTATCTTTCTGGATTGAAAATACCGGTGATTTCCCCAATGGCGATAATGCTGTAATCACTGTTAATGGTATGGAATCTACGGTACTTAGGACTCTGAAAGTCAGCGGCGTAGAAACAAGTGACCCGTTCCATGTAGATGTAGGTCCTGAGAATAGAGTCCTAGTTACTCTCGAATTCGAAGTATTAGATGGAGTCCAAAGCGGTGCCTCAGGATTGATCAAGGTAACAGCTGCATCAGAATTAAATGCTATTGAAAGTACATCTGTAAACCTTTTGATTGATGTTATTACTATACATGATTTGCAAATGACCATAGAGGAAGAAACCTCTCAAACAGTAGAATATCCTGAAAAAGCAGTGTTTACTATCTATGTCACAAATCATGGAAACGTTGAAGAAACGGTTGTTATTGAATCATCTGACCCTCTTAGGTTTTGGTCGGTAAATGCTGTTGATGATGAGTTCAAGCTAGCACCAGGGGAAACTAGAGAGGTTAAGATTAATGTCCAGCCTCCAAATGATTTATTCCAAGATGACACCTATGATTTTACAATTATAGTGATGCCTAAAGGACTGCCTGTGGCGGGGCAACCTCTTGATTTATCAGTTACAGCAGAAATCGCTATTGGTTTTTCTTTCCTTGCCGATGAAACGATGCAGATGTTAGGATGGGTGTCTATTCTAATCGGTGTACTGCTAGTCATAATACTATTCTTTAGATCACGTAATGAGAGTCGAAGAATCCTCGAAGCATTAGAACTTGAATCTAAGCTATAACTAGCAAGTTGAAACACAGTGTTAGGTTACACTTATTGCCCGAATTTTAGTGGGCGTGTCTAACGGTCCCTCAGGGACCGGGTTGTGACCCCCATGACGTCTGTCTCTGAAGCATATCTTGGTCTAGCCGTTATGACTTTAGTTGGCATAGGTTTTCCTGTTGGTAGTTTCATAGCTTCTAGACTTCTGAGGCCGGTAGTTGACCCTAATGATCCTACTAAAACTCGTTCTTGGTTGTTACCTGGTTACGAAGTAGATCAATCATTGTATATTCGCCGAGAAAGTACCTATGAATGTGGGTCAGCTCCAGTTGGAGAGGCACATATTAATTTCCATTTCCAGTATTATTGGTATGCCATAATATTCCTAGTTTTTGATATAGCCTTCATGTTCCTTGCATTTGGTGGAATAATTTCAATCCAAGATACAGAAATGACGCCTTATTCTCAAATAATGGGTGCTTTGACTACTATGTCAATATTCATTGCTCTGATGAGTCTTGGTGTTTGGCATGTATTCCGTAAGAGAGGAAGAATATACATTTGAGGGTTGAATATGGCTGATGATACACAAAATTATTCTATGTTTAGTAGTCGACTGTTAGTTGAAACAGTCGGAGATGTTACTGATGAAGCATTGAAGGCTAGCCGATTGAAGGATGTTATTGGGGTTTTAGCAGGTCGTATATTTAATTGGGGTCAGAGAAAATCTCTTTTCCCTTTGCATTTAGGAATAAAATGTTGTGCGCTGGAAATGGCTGCAGCAGGAGCAAGTCGTTTTGATGCTGAACGTTTCGGCGTTTTCTTCCGTTCAAGTCCAAGGCAATGTGATGTATTATTGGTCAATGGACCTATTAGTAAGAAATTTGCAGATCCTATAGTACGTCTTTGGGAACAAATGCCCGAGCCAAAATGGTGTATTGCTATGGGCGAATGTGCTATCTCCGGAGGACCTTATTTTCAATCTTATAACATTCTAGAAGGAGTAGATACAATCATTCCTGTTGATGTTTACATTCCTGGTTGTCCTCCAAGACCTGAAGCTTTAATTGATGGTTTCGGTAAATTAAGAGAGAAAATAATTCGAATTGGCGCTATGCCAAGTCATTCAAGATTAGAGAGCGAAGCCCCAATAATTGTTGGAGATATTTGAGGAATAATTATGAGAAAAGTTTCTGAAAAAGTACAGCTAGAGGCGGCTGAGAAATTAGCCTCTTCGCTTAACAAGATGGACGGAGTAGAATCCTCTGTGGATGTTCGTACTAATGGGACTCAGAATAGACCCATTGTCAATGCATCTGTTTCTCCTGAAAACTGGGGGAAGGTAGCTAAACAACTGAAAGAAAAATATTTAGTAGACCATTGTTCAATGATTACTGGCATTCATTGGCCAGAATCCTCTGATAAAAAATGGGAAGTTATTTACCATTTTTTGAGAACAGGAATCAGAAATCCGATTATTGAAGACGGTCTTGTAATACCAAACATTGTCGATTTTTCAAAAGTAAAAGGTAAGGATGTTCCTTTAGAAATTCAAATTAGTATCAAAATTGGAGATACACGAACACCTTCAGTACCCAGCGTGCAAAATCTTTGGGTCGGGGCAGATTGGAATGAAAAAGAGACGTGGGACTTAGTAGGTATTGATTTTGAAGGCCATGAAGGAATGAGGAGAGTTCTAAATCCTCATGAATCTCCAGTGGGTTTCCATCCACTTCAGAAACAACATAAATTACGATATCACGGATTTGAAGAAATGTATGATGACGCCCAAGGTTTCATGCGTAAACCAGTTGATTCAAGTAGGGTAAAGTAGGTGAAAAAATGGCAGAAATGTGGATTTCAATGGGCCCTCAGCATCCGATGACTCATGGCCTATGGACCTTGAAAATCAAAGTCGATGGAGAGACGGTTATAGATACTGAACCTGATCTTGGTTACATCCATAGAGGTGTTGAGAAAATATGTGAATCACGAGACTTCACACAAATTACTACTTACTGTGACAGACTTTGTTATGCATCAGCAAATACTTGGTCTCATGCTTATATCTATGCTGCAGAAGACTTACTGGGTGTTGAAGTTCCAGAGAGGGCTGAATATATTCGTTTGGTAGCGGTTGAAATCCAAAGAATAGCCAGTCACTTGATGTGGCTTGGTGCTTATGGCCCAGATATTGGAAATCTGAGTGTATTGGTTTGGTGTCTACGTGAAAGAGAGATGATGATGGACTTATTACAAGAGTTAGGTGGTTCTAGGATGCACTATAATTTCCCTCGTATAGGTGGTGTGAAAAGGGACTTACCTCATGGTTTTGCTCTAAGAGCTCGACATAAATTGAAATTATTCTTAGATAGAATCCAAGAATATGAAGCATTATTTGATGAATCCACAGTATTCCTGATTCGTAGTCAGGGTATCGGCTACGCTAAACCTGAAGAAATGATTAATCACGGAGTTTCAGGACCTAATATTCGTGCTGCGGGAGTAAATCATGACATACGTTCATCTCATCCATATTCAGTTTATTCAGAGTTAGATTGGGAGCCTGCAGTAGAGCGTTCTTCAATAAAAGGTGCTGATTGTTATGATAGATATAGAATTAGGGTTGAAGAAATGCGTCAAAGTGCGAGTCTAGTTCTGCAAGCATTAGATAAAATTCCTGGAGGTGCAGAAACATATCATGAACCAGGCGATCCTAAGATTATTGCAAAAGCACCATCTCGTGCCCCTGAAGGCACATCCGGGTCCCATCACTTTGAAGATAGTAGGGGTGAATCAATGTTCTATATCGCTGGTGGTGGAGAAGGTCGAGGTAAGATGCCTTATCGTGTATCTATTCGCTCTCCTATGTTCATTACCATTCCATATGCCTCAAAGTGCATGATTGGATACAAGGTAGCAGATATTCCTGCAATAATGGGTTCATTTGATCCCTGTATCGGTGAAACAGATAGATGAGGCAAGATTTATGGCAAGCAGTGACTGGTTGGATGTCCGTGGATGGACAGAGTCAATCGTAGGGTGGTCAATGGATAAAACTCATGATTTGCTTCCTTCAAATAATATAGATCTCGAGTTTTCTATTACAAGGCCGAGATGGTTTTTAGAACAACCAATAGTCATAGGTTCTGAAATTAATCTTCAGTCAGGATTTGCTGATATCCAACCCTCATTAGAATTATTCTTTATTTCTACTATAATGTGTACAGTAGTTTTTACTACAATGATGTTGACATTAATGGTAGTTCCTTATATCGAGAGGAAATTTATTGGTAGATTAATGGATAGAATCGGTGCTACTACCTCATTGAGAAGTTTGTGGATTGGCGAAGGACCTTCTACTGCAGGAGATTGGTGGAATAAATTACCAATGGGAATGGGGGTCCCGATAGGTATGCTGAACAAGAGTTTGAATTCTGCTTTTGGAAATAGTCATCATTTAGAAACAATTGATAGAGTGGGTAATAGAGGATATCATGGTATTTGGTTCTTATTCCCAGGATTCTTTCAAGCATTAGCTGATTTTATGAAGTTCGCTACGAAAGAACATCTTATTCCTGAAAAAGCGGACAAATTAGTTTTTGAAGTTGCTCCAGTAATTATTATTGCAACTACGATAATGTGCTATGCATTCATTCCCTTTGGTCCACACATTTGGGCTGCTAATCCTGATCTTTCTTTATTATTTCTAATGGCAATTTTTGGAGTTGCTCCTCTTGGAGTCTTCTTCGCTGGTTGGGCATCAAATAACAAATATACATTAATTGGAGGAATGCGTTCTGCAGCCCAATTAACTGCTTATGAGATACCTTTGTTGATTACCGTACTATCAATTGCAGTTATTAGCGGTTCTTTCAATATTATTGAGATTGTTGACTTCCAAATAGAGACCTCTGATACTTGGAATTTATTCATGCTTCCTTTGGGTGCTGCTTTATTCTTAATTACAATGATTGCAGAGGTTGAAAGGATTCCATTCGATATGCCAGAAGCAGAGGCAGAACTTGTAGAAGGATGGTGGACTGAGTATGGAGGAATTCGTTGGGGACTAATGTTTGCAGTTGAGATGATGAGGGCTTATGCTGCTTGCATTCTATTCGCTATGTTTTTCCTCGGCGGATGGGAATTCCCATTCCAAGGTACGCTTTCTAGTATACCGGTGGTTGGTACTATAGTTGGTTTAATTCCAGGTTTAGTTGTTGTACTCCTGAAAGCATGGCTACTATTTGCATTCTTTGTTTGGGTCCGTGCGTCATTACATAGAATTAGAACAGATCAGATTTTAGAATTTGGCTGGAGATATTTATTGCCTCTTTCAATAGTAAATTTAGCGATTGCAATGTATCTTCGCTTAGAAGTATGGAATGGCGGATGGCCTATTTGGGTGCCACCAGTAATTACTGTGGTTGCAATTGTTTTATTCGTTATCTATGCTATAGATGAAGACAAGGAAGCATTAGAGTACTCTAGAAGACCATATAATACTCAAACATTGGATAAGGCATATCCAGGAAGTAGAAGAGAATAGGAGGTGAAATAATGGATTATAACACAGGACACCCACATGCAACACCAAATTTTAGGAATTTAGTAATTAAACCAATGTGGATTACCATGAAAACTGCTCTAAGAACAGTACCTTACATTGGTAAAGCTAAATTTCTAAAGAATAATTATCATGGTCAGCCAACAAATCTGACAGATGAATATACTCTAGAAAGAATAGGCGAGAATCATCCATCATTAGGTCAAACTTATGCAGCAGATAGAGCATCCTCTCCAGCACTTCCTTTCTTAGAAAGGCCTGTAACAATTATGTATCCATATGAAAGACTTGAAGATATCGAACCCTGGCTTTTCGTACCTGGAAACTATAATGGCCGCATAGGAATTGTTTGGGAAACTTGTACTGCCTGTAAAGCATGTGTCAAGGCTTGTCCAAATGATTGTCTCCACATGACCTCTGAAACACGTGTAAATGTTCTTGATACTACTGATGAGACTGATGAATGGCATGGTCTCGGAACTGAGATTGAGTCTGGTGGATTAGCTGCAAGACCAAAAGAAGATTTTGAAGAAATTGAAAACTTTAATTTAGTTCTTGAGCATAAAGCTCCACCTCAACAATATGATTTCGCAGAAGTAATTGATATTACCGGTGATAAGGCCACTGTTCGTTGGCAAGATGGTTCCGGTATCGAATCTGTCGAAATTTCTTCATTAAAGCCCGCTGAAGTTGATATTGTTTCTGGACGAATTGATATTGGAAGATGTATGTTCTGTGGTTTATGTGCAGAGGCTTGTCCTTTCGAATCATTCTTTATGTCAAATGAATATGATGGTATGTCTGGTTATTCAAGAGAAGATCTTTGGTTTGATGCTGATCGTACTAGACTTCTTCCAGTTGTTCATCAAGAGAGAGTCGACATGGAACTGGCTAAGAGAGCACAGAAAGAGAAGACTAAGCGAGAGAAGAAGGCTGCTAAAGCAGCAGCTCAAGCGGAGGCGTGATTTGAATGGAGATAGATTTCGAAGCAATAGTATTCGTAATCCTTTCTTCTGCTGCTATAATAGGGGCTCTAGGTTGTGTTTATGCTAGAAGAGTCGCTCACTCTCTCCTTTCTCTAATGCTTACTTTTTTAGCTGTTGCAGGAGTAATGGTGATGGCTCAAGCAGAAATGCTAGCTGCAATCCAAATATTGGTATATTTGGGTTCAGTAATGCTTGTAGTTCAATTCGGAGTTATGTTGACTCGCCGCCAGATTCAGGAAGGTGATGTTGAATGAAGGCAATTTCAGCAATTACAAAGTTTGGTCTTTTTGCATTTATATTGATAATGCTGAATGAAGTAATGTCACATCCAATGTGGGGCTCTTCAGCAACCACTCCTCCTTCAACAGTAGAATTTGCACTCGCACTTTATGGTGATGAATGGGCAATTGCTACCGTAATTCTTGGAGCACTTCTTGCTATGGCCATGGTTGGTGCATCATACCTAGTTCGTGATGAAAGATTAATCAATTTAATTTGGGATATGGGCGGTGAAGAATTATGATAGATCCGAGTTGGATTTCTGGTCTAGGAGTAATTCTTTTTGGAATAGGCCTTTTAGGTGCATTTACAAGAAAAAATGCAATTATTGTTCTGATGTGTATCGAGGTTATGTTGAATGCTGCAAATCTAAACTTCGTGGCAGGAGCATCACATTATGGGGATGTTGATGGATGGGTATTTACAGCAATTGCAATTGCAATTGCTGCAGCAGAAGTTGCAATAGGATTAGCAATACTTCTTTCACTATACAGTACCCAGGAGACAATATCTCTTGATGAAGCCAATATTTTGAGGAACTGAGGTGATTTTATGGGTGAAACAAAAAATGAATACCGTCTTCTTCTACCATTATTGCCATTTTTAGTAATTGTTCCATATCTCGCTTTACAAACAGATTCTCATTCTACTGATTTTGCCTGGTTAATTGTGGTTGCACCATTCATCATGTTTCCAATAATTTTAATCACAGGTCAAGTATTCAATAAGAATGAGACTTGGAAGAATACTTGGAAAGAAGGTGGAATATTAGGTTTAGCTGCACTTTCTGTATCTCTCAGTACTACTATTTGGATAGTTTATGATTATCTTATTGGCCATGCTGATATTACGAATAGTGGTGTTGATAGTTGGTTAGAGTGGATATCTTTTGATGTTCTTCAATCGGATTATACAATTGCTCAGAATCGTATATTGGGGGTTGGTGTCTGGATAGATTCTCTTACTCTAATGCTTCTTTTCGTAGCAACATTCTTGTGTTTCTTAATTTGTTGGTTTGCAATTGGTTACATGACTACAGATCCTATTAATGAGGATAGTAATCATCGTTTCTTTGCAGAATTTGTTCTTTTCAGTTTGGGAATGTTCGGAATGGTTCTTGCGGACAATTTCCTTTGGCTATTCATTTTTTGGGAGGTTATGGGGTTATGTTCATACCTGCTAATAGGTTTTTATTACTGGAAAGATAGCGCCGCAGCAGCTGCTAAGAAGGCATTCCTAACTACTAGAGTTGGCGATGTATTCTTGATGGTAGGTCTTCTAATTTTATACGATATTTATGGTTCCCTTGATTTTGCTGTTGTCTTTGATGACCCTTCAACAGGAATAGGTGGAGTTGCAGTAGAATCCGGTGAATTATTCTGGGCTCTAATGATGTTATTTATTGGTGCAGTTGGAAAGAGTGCTCAGTTCCCCTTACATGTTTGGCTACCCGATGCAATGGAGGGACCAACTCCTGTTTCCGCTCTAATTCACGCTGCTACAATGGTTAATGCAGGGTTATACTTAGTTGCTAGATTAATGCCGTTTGTAGATATTCACCATAATGGAGTTGCAGGTCTCGAAGATTTTGGTTTGATAGTAGCCTGGATTGGTGGGATAACTGCATTTATGGCAGCATCAATAGCTTTTGTTCAAAATGATATTAAAAAAGTTCTTGCATATTCTACAATGTCTCAATTAGCATATATCTTTACAGGTTTAGGTTCTGCCCTGTATTTCCTTAATACTGGAGATCATCATGCTGGTTACTTTGTTTTGGGTGCTTCATTATTCCATTTATTTAATCATGCTATGGCAAAAGGAATGCTGTTTATGGCTAGTGGTTCTGTGATTCATGAAGTTCATCATGCCCATGATCATTTACATCATGGATCCAATCACAGTGATCATGATTTCGATCCTCAAGATATGCGTAATATGGGGGGAATTGCATCTAAAATGCCTGTAACTTCTACTGCAATGATGTTTGGCTCGATGTCAATTATCGGTATTCCATTAATTGGTGGATTCTGGTCAAAAGAGGGGATAATTGCAGAAACATGGCTTGCATATTTCCATGGAGAAACAATGATGCTTGGTCCTGCACTACTGATTCTTGCTACTGCTGGAATGACAGGTTTTTACATGTCTAGAATGTGGTTTATGACATTTGCTGGTCAGCCTAAGAGTGATGTTGTTGAACATATACATGAGGCTACACCATGGATAAAAGAACCACTTCTTATCCTCACATTTATTACTGCAATCGGTGGCTTTGCATTAGCTACTTTAGGTATTATTGATTTCCTTTCTAATGAAAGTCATCATCTTTCTTTACATGGACATTCATTACAAGAACAAATTTTACATGAGTTAGAACATGCATTCTTACCTGAAGATAATAAATTACGCATGGTTGGTTGGACTACAATTTTACTATCATTTGTAATAGGTCCAATAATGGCTGCTCGAATTCATGGAGGGAAACTAAAAGAAGGTCAGAAGGCCAATATTTTTGTAGGGTGGTTAGTCAATCTATCAGATAAATTTGGAACACAAGATGTGACGTGGCTTGCTGAATCTCAACTGGCTGAAGCTTTAGATAAGAGATTATATTTTGATGATTTATATGAAGGAATTATTGCCAGAACAGTAATTCCATTTGCCGAACTTTCAGCTTGGTTTGATAAAAATATTATTGATGGAATCATTAAGCAGATTGAATCAAATTCAGTTCTTGGTTCAGTTCAGATTCGTAAAGTGACTACTGGTAGTGCACGTGATTATATCTTGATGGCTACAGTTGGTGCACTGTGTATATTTGCACTTTTAGTGGGGGTGAATAATTGAGCGACCCTTTAACAATACTGACTTTAACTCCACTTGGTGTAGGTTTACTTCTTTTGGTATTACCTCAGTTACTTCCTCAAAATTTTGCAGAAACTCTTCGTAAAGTTTCTCGTAATATTAGTTTTGGTGTTTCAATGGGGTTATTTGTTTTTGCAACATACCTAGCTTTCGAGAACTTTGGTGGTATTGATTGGTTGAACATTAACATGGGCGAATACCAATTGATGAATGATGAACCAGTAACTTTGATTTCTTCCATTGGTGTTTCATGGATAGTAGGTGTTGATGCTCTTTCTTTACCAATGGTTTGGTTAACCGCTTTACTAATCCCACTTTCTATGTTAGTTGAATGGGATGCGAAGAAAGGACATATTTTCCATCCCTTAATATTAGTTATGGAGGGTGCTTTGCTTGGGGTATTCGTAGCTCTAGATTTATTCGTATTCTATGTATTTTGGGAAATGACTCTAATACCAATGTTCTTCTTAATATTAGTTTGGGGTGGAGATGATAGAAAATATGCATCTATGAAATTCTTCATCTATACATTCACTGCAAGTGTAGTAATGCTAATTGGAATACTCATTATGTACTTCCATACTGGTGATATATCAGGAGTATCTGGTTCAATTACTGGGCATCATTTCAACCTTATAGAAATGAATAGTGACATGATACAATCTGAAGGCTTGAGACATCTAGTATGGATTTTATTATTAATCGGTTTTGCAACTAAGATGCCAAGCGTTCCCGTCCATACTTGGCTACCAGATGCTCACGTACAGGCACCTACTGCTGGATCTATGCTATTAGCCGGTGTAATGCTGAAGATGGGGGCATATGGTTTCTTGAGAGTTGCAGTTTCTTTATTCCCTGAATCTACTGTAGTATTCATTCCATTGTTAGTTATTCTTGGAATGTCTAGTTTAGTCTATGGGGCTTGGGTTTGTATGGGTCAAACAAATCTCAAGAGAATGGTTGCATATTCATCAGTATCTCATATGGGATTGATATTCTTGGGAATTGCTACAATGCAACCTTTAGGAATTGCAGGTGCACTATTCATGATGTTTGCTCATGGAATAATCAGTCCTCTATTATTCGCTGTAGCAGGGGCTTTCAAACATCATTATCATACACTAGAAATTGGTTCTATGAGGGGTATTGCGCATCATTCTCCTTATTTGGCTGCTCATATGATGCTTGGTTGGATGGCAAGCCTTGGTCTTCCTTTACTAGCAGGCTTCGTTGCAGAGGTTGCAATACTGATTGCCTTCTGGATGAGTTTTGGTTGGTGGGTTCTTTTACCTGCATTAACACTAATTATTACTGCAGTATATTATCTGAATTCTATGCAAAGAACAATCTTTGAATCTAATGATAGACATCACGGTATTCTTCCCGAGTCATTACATGGTGAAGAACCTCGAGATATAACATGGCATGAAAATACAAGTATGTTTATTCTTGGAATACTTACCGTCTTTTTTGGTATATTCCCTTTCTTATTCTTCGATATGATGTCTGATTGGTCTACTGAATTTATTCAAGAAGTTTTACTTGAAGCAATAATTAATCAGGGGGTTAAACCATGAGTTATTTACCTTTAGATACAGCAGATGCGGAATTAATTATTCCAGAATTAATAATGTTAGCTGGCCTTATTGCAATAATACTAATTCCCAATTTTGGTGATGCAACTTTTAGAATACCATTATCAAGAATCAAAGTTCCAATTTTCATTGGAGGTAATCGTTTCAAGTTAACAAGTAATCCTAAGTTACCCAATCAGGTATCATTGCTTATTTTCTCTACTGCATTCTTTTTCGGATTAATACAAACTTCATATGGTGATGTAGGAGATACATTAGAAGTAACCGCTTTCAGTCGAATATTTACATTAATTTTCACAGCAGCATTAATTCTAGCAACTATTGCTACTACACATCGAATTCCTGCTAGAACTAATCTACAAGCTCCTAATGATAATGATTCTGAAACTATTACAACAAAAAAGATAGATGCATTGATTGATAATCGTCGACAAGTAGATTTTCATATTATTCTGATAATGGTCGGACTTGGTATGAGCCTAATGTCAATGGCGACTCATTTATTCATGCTTTTCGTTTGTATTGAATTAGCATCACTTTCATCTTATATTCTCGTTGCTTTCCATAAGGAAACCAAAGTTGGTGGGGAGGCTGGAATGAAATATTTCATTGTTGGTTCAGTTGCTTCAGCAGTTGGAATATATGGTATGTCACTACTTTATTTATGGAGCGGTGATCTTTCTTTAGACGCCCTTTCATCGAAATGGATGGAATCTGAAACAATAGATCCTATCGCCGGAATTGCCGTTGGTCTAATGTTAGTTGCATTTGGTTTCAAAGTAGGTGCGGCTCCTTTCCATCTTGCAGCCCCTGATGCTTATTCAGGTGCATCATCTCCTGTTGCTGGACTTTTAGCTACAGCTTCTAAGGCAATGGGTTTCGTCGCTCTAATGAGAATTTTAATCACAGTAACTATGCCTGATTCAGGAGAGGCATTCTGGTTTAGTACAATAGCGATAATTTCTATTGTGACAATGACTTGGGGTAACCTTGCCGCCCTAACCAGTACTAATCCAAAGAGAATCCTTGCTTATTCAAGTGTCGCTCATGCAGGTTACATGTTGGCAGGTTTAGCAGCCATAGGTAGTGGATTAGCATCAGAAGAAGCAATGAAACTTGTATTAACTGCAATTATTTTCCATCTAGCTGTTCTAGTCGTATTCAAATTTGGTGCATTCCTTGTTCTCTCTCTGCTTGAAACAGAGGGTCGTAGTCACCAATTAGAAGATCTTCATGGCTTAGCTAGAAGAGAGCCATTAATTGCTGGTTCAATGTTTTTGTTTATGCTATCATTAGCTGGTGTTCCTCCATTATCTGGATTCCTATCAAAATTCTTGATGATTAATGGAATAGTGAATATTTCTGCAGGAACTGGGGCTTCCGATGTATCTTCAGTGATGGACTGGCTGATTAGTGTTGAACCAGTATTTTGGTTAGCATTTGCTATAGTTTTGAACTCAGCTCTATCTATGTTCTACTATCTAAGAATAGGACTAGTTATGTTCTTTGAAGAACCTGAAAATACTAAGCCAATGAAAGATGCATTTAGTCTGAGAATAGCAATAGTTCTCTGTGCATTACTTACTGTGATTATAGGAATAGGACCCCTTAGTGATTCACTATTACAAATGGTCAATGATGCTGTGGATTCTTTTATCTCTAACTGAGTTACAAGGCTCACATTCACATAGGTGACGCTAGACCGGGAACCATGGCTCGTAGAGAGGAGAAGGTCGATGCTGAGCTTTTAGCTAGGTTAGAATCCGGAGGTGGCGATAAAATTCGTGTACCTCTGCCTAACCGTAAGGTAAACGAAATGTTTGCAATTGCAGATCAAATACTTGGTGGAAGAAGAGTTCGGGCTGTCTGTGAAGATGGCGATAGTCGTCTTGCTCGTATCCCTGGTAAAATGCGCCGCCGACAATGGGTTAGAGAAGGTGATTTAATCGTTATACAACCCTGGGATTTCCAAGATGCAAAGGCGAATGTTGTAATGAGATATACTAAAACCCAATCTTTGTACTTATCTCGAAAAGGAGTACTTCCAGATATTGTCGATCTATTTGGAATGTCAGAAGATGTTTCAGAGGTTACTAAAGTAGTCATAGATGAAAAAATCACTGAAGAAGTAACTGAGGATGAAGAAGAAACTATTGCTGATGAAAAGCCAGTATATACTGAAACAACTTCTAATGATGACGATATAGATTCTTTCTTCGGGTGAAATCATGTCTGATTCAGAGGATTGGGATTTACCCGACCTCGACGCTATAATGAGGGGTGAGAAGAAACATGAATGGTTATCTGATCCAAGATTTAATAAAATGTTCTCTGATATTGAAGATGGACTTCAAGGTGTTTTAGGTAAAGGAACATATGATTGGGTAGATCGTAGAGTATTTGATGCAGTTTTTGATAAATCAACTTTAATGGCACTGCATAAACTAATGCAAAAAGGAGACATTGAAACACTTGACTATCCAATTGCTAGAGGTAAAGAAGCTCATGTTTTTCATGCCACCTCAAATCATGGTCCTGTAGCAGTTAAGATATTCCACACAACTAATGCTGTATTCAAAGGATTGGCCAAATATATTGATGGCGATCCTAGATTTGGTGGCCTTTCTAGAAGGCATCGACAATTAGTTAATATTTGGGTTAGAAAAGAGTTCAGGAATCTTAAGAGGATGAGAAAATATGGGCTCAGGGTCCCTCGACCAATTTCTAATCTTAAAAATGTATTAATTATGGAATATTTAGGAGAAGGTGATGGAGTAAGTCCTAGACTGAAAGATATAACCATTGATGAACCATATGAAGTATTCGAAGATTTACTTGATTTTTTGGCTATAAACTGGCAAACTGCTGAATTAGTTCATGCTGATTTTTCAGAATACAATATCTTATGGAAAGATGGTGAACCTTGGGTTATAGATGTAGGACAGAGTGTGACAAAGCAACATCCTCATTCTGAAGAATTTCTTGTTAGAGATGTTACAAGATTAGTTCAATGGATTAATAGACAAGGATATAATGCAGATTTAGGAGAAAGTTTACTTCGTGTTTTAGAAGATCCAGTGCCCACGTTACCTTCTCTTTCAGGCGGAGATTAAAACAGGAAGACTACTCGCATAAATCATGGAGCACTTGGCTCGAATTCCGAAAAATCGTATCGCGGTACTCATTGGAAAGCGCGGTTCAACTAGAAAAATGATAGAGGACGCATGTGGTGCATCGTTACACATTGAATCCAATTCAGGCGATGTTAGCGTTATTTGGCCAGAAGATGAAGTTTCTGACCCTATAATAAAAATGAAACTTCCAGATGTGATATTTGCAATAGGAAGAGGATTGGCACCGAAAAGAGCGGTCCAACTACTGGAAGATGAAGTATTCTTGAGAATGTATGATATTCGAGAATGGGTCGGTAGACAGCCCAATCAAACTAGAAGAATGCGTAGTAGACTAATCGGAACAAATGGACGCATAAGAAGTCTAATTGAAGAGCTGACTGGAACTGAAATGGCGATATATGGTTCTACTGTTTTAGTAATAGGTGATCAAGAATCACTGGCTTTAGCAACACCCGCCATAGAGGGAATACTACAGGGTTCTGAACATGGAACCGTCTTATTTGGCTTGGAACAAGATCGTAAGCGTCAAAGAATTCGCACTTACAGTTTAGAAACACATGAAGAAAAAGTAACTGTTGACAATTCTGCATTTGAGACTTTGGTCCCAAGTTTAGCTGATGCTCGTCGTCGTAGAGAAAGAAGATTCACCAATTCTCAGGTTGACCCATTAGATGAGGATGCAATTACTGAAATGATGAAACTTGCAGAAGATGAGAAAATCGTTTATGAAGAAGAGTGATTTTTCTAACTGTAAAAGCGTTATACCTAAGCGAGAAGTCTGTCTGCGAGTATCATGTCTAATCTACTCGAAGAGATGGAAGACTACGAACGATGGTCGATAAATCTTCTATATGTTGTTGGCGGATTACTATTTTTAGGTCTAGCATTAGATCAAATGAATTTTGATAATGGCTTAACAAATGCTATTTATAAATATTATTTAGACCCTATAAGTGGAGAATCAACTGGTGATTCAGGATATAATTTTGTGAACACAGTAACCTATGCTGTTGTATTAGGAATGTTTGTTTTGGCATTATCTGGATGGTTACGTCGTATTGGGGTAGATGGAAGTGATAACACAATAATTGCACTTTTTCCTTTTGTATTATGGGCAGTAACAGGAGAGGTTGTTGAAGACGCTCAAATGTTTGATAGTCTTTTATCACCTTTTTTCGTTAGTCCCGGTGTTCATTTTCAAACTGCAGGATGGGTAATTCTTTCAGGCGCCTTCGGTTATTCGATATCTAATAACTCTAGTATTTCAGAATCAGATAAGTCTGCAAAAGTAGATTCGTTGGCAAATGTTCTTATTATGGCTCAATTTATGTTGTATTCTTATTCTATTTCAAATGCTACACAAGGTAGTATCGGTTTAGAAACCTTAGCGCTCTTCGGTATAATTGGTATTTTTTTACCACAGATTCTCGGTAATTCACTTGACAACTTTACTACGATTCAAAGGTCCGTATATCTCAATGGTTTTGGAGGAACAATGATATTTCTTGGAGCGATTTGTTCTTACTCGTTAAGTGTGGATGAATCTCAATTGACTCTGTGGCCTCTAATATTTGTAATTGGAATGCCCGCTATTCTTTGTTGGCAAATGTATAATTTTGGCAAAGAATCGGTCGAAATTTTAAATTCTCATGGTATGATTTCTGGAGTTTTACCTCCTGGAATGACTGAAGATGATTATTTAGAATCGCAAAGTTCGGAAAAAGATTTGATGGAAAAATATCGTACAAGAGCTGCATTTGCATCTCCAGTAGTATTTCTTGCAGTAGCAGGGCAAATTCTTGATGGTATAGCGACTGCTATTGGGCTCGAATATCTTGGGTATACCGAAAAGCATGTTTTGTCTGATAAAGTAATCCAATTATTTGGTAATGCTTTTGGTTTTACATTCATTAAGATTATTTTAGCTGGTTTCATATTATATTTCTTTACTATAGCAAATTTTGAACATAGGCAGAGGCATTTACGATTATTGATTGGATTGGCTATGATGGTAGTTGGAATGGCTCCTGGATTGCGTGATGTAGGAAGAGCAGTACTCGGCGTGTAAGATTGAACAAATTTATGAATATGAACCCATTCAATTGAAAGTTCGAATGCCTTCTGGAGAGTTGAGAGATATGGATAGGCTGCCAACACGTATCGACCGGAATAGCGAAGATTTTATTCGTAGGAGTGAATTCAATCTTAATCTTGTTAAGGTTTTGAAAGAAAAAATCAATGAAGTTAAACAAGGAGGTGGTGAGAAATATGTTGTTCGCCATAGAGGTAGGGGAAAGTTACTTGCTAGGGAAAGAATTACAGAAATTTGTGACCCAGGTACTCCATTTCTTGAATTTTCTAGTTTAGCGGCAAATGGACTTTATGATTCCCGAGCCCACTCTGCTGGTATTATTACAGGAATAGGTGTTGTACATGGAAAAGAATGTCTATTTGTTGCGAATGATGCTACTGTTAAAGGTGGTTCTTATTATCCTTTGACAGTAAAGAAACATATTAGAGCACAGGAGATTGCAGATGAAAATAATCTGACTTGTATTTATCTTGTTGACAGTGGAGGTGCTTTCCTACCCATGCAAGATGAAGTATTTCCTGATAAAGGGCATTTTGGTAGAATATTTAGGAATCAAGCAATTCTATCAAGCAAAGGTATTTCGCAAGTGGCGGCTGTATTAGGAAGTTGTACGGCCGGAGGGGCGTATATTCCAGCAATGTCTGATGAATCAATAATAGTCAAAGGAAATGGTACAATATTTTTAGCAGGACCTCCATTAGTAAAATCTGCAACAGGAGAGGAAGTAACTGCAGAAAATCTCGGTGGTGCTGATTTACATACACGCGAATCAGGAGTTGCAGATCATTTTGCTGAGGATGAACCCGAGGCACTCAGAATGGTTCGAAATGTTGTTGAAAATCTCAACATAAAACCAAAACATAGGTTAGATGTTGAACCCTCTGAAGAACCAAATCATGATATTAATGATTTAATGGGAATAATTCCAGATGATAATCGTACTCCATATGATGTTAGAGAAGTTATTTCCAGAATTGTAGATGGAAGTAGATTTCATGAATTTAAACAAAGATATGGGAATACATTAGTTTGTGGATTTGCTAAAATTCATGGATACCCTGTAGGAATAGTTGCTAATAATGGAATATTATTTTCAGAATCTTCTTTGAAAGGTGCCCATTTCGTAGAACTTTGCGGGCAACGCGGCATACCTCTAGTATTTCTTCAGAATATTACTGGATTTATGGTTGGTAGAGATGCGGAATCAGGCGGTATAGCAAAAGACGGTGCTAAATTAGTAACTGCTGTATCCTGTGTTCCAGTTCCTAAGTTTACTGTAATAATTGGTGGTTCACATGGTGCTGGAAATTATGGGATGTGTGGTAGAGCATACGATCCAAGATTTGTTTTCATGTGGCCTAACTCTAGAATTTCAGTTATGGGAGGTCCTCAAGCAGCTGATGTCTTAGCAACCGTTAAGCAGGATCAAAGAGAACGTGAAAACCTCTCACCTATGAGTGAATATGAACTTGATAATTTAAGAAAACCAATTCTTGAAAAATATGAAACTGAGGGTTCTCCATATTATTCTACTGCCAGATTATGGGATGACGGTATTATTGACCCTAGGGATACACGAGACATTCTAGGATTGTGTATCTCTGCAAGTTTAAATGCACCATTCCCAGATCAGAAATATGGCGTATTCAGGATGTGAAGTGGAAAAATGAATGTTGTGAAAATGAGTGATAAATTCCCTAATAATGAATTATGTATGCTTGAAGTTCAAGGTAATGTAGCTACAATACATATGAATCGTAGCGAAGTTTTCAATGCTCTCAATACACAACTAATTGCTGAACTAATTCAAAATATTCAATGGACTACAGATAGAAGTGCCTCAAAAAATTCTTGCTTGAGAGATTCAGAAGATTCAGAATATCTCCGAGTTGTTGTACTTACTGCTGAAGGAAAACACTTCTGTGCAGGAGCAGATATCAATATGATGCGTGACGCAGGGTCCCGCTCAGTTGAAGATAATAGATTAGATTCCGAAAGGTTAGATAAATTATTTTATGGATTATGGGCTCATCCATGTTTTACTATTGGATGTATCCAAGGGGTCGCATTAGGAGGAGGTGCAGGTCTAGTGTCTTGTCTTGATTATGTGATAGGTGAATCAAAAACAAGGATTGCTCTATCAGAAGCCAAGCTAGGAATATTACCTGCAGTAATTGGACCATATGTATATAGGAAAATAGGTAGTTCAAATTTCCGTCGATTATCTATGATGGCTAGTAAAATTAACTCCGATGAAGCTAAGGAAATTGGCTTAATTAATTCAATAGTCGAATCACCTAATAATTTTTCAGATCTCACATTGAGTATTGTTTCAGAAGTACTTACGACTGGCCCTATGGCCGTTGCTGAAGCTAAAAAATTAACATTAACTTTTGATAGATGGAATGGTAGCGATAAAGAATTACGTGAATGGACATTAGATAAAACTAGTCAAATGAGAGGTTCTGAAGAAGGCCAAGAGGGGCTTTCTTCATTTTTAGAAAGTCGTAAGCCAAATTGGTCTTCCGAATAATGAAATGGAGGTTTGATTATGTTTCCTGATTGGATGAGTAGTGCACCGAGTCCTTTCGATTCTGTATTAGTGGCTAATAGAGGAGAGATTGCAGTTAGAATTCTTAGGGCTGCTAAGGAATCAGGATTGAGAGGTATTGCAGTATATTCAGATCCTGATAGAAATTCATTCCATGTTGAGATATCCGATCAAGCAATACATTTACCTGGAGCTAACCTTTCAGAAACTTATCTAAATATGGATGCTATAATATCTGCTGCGAAACAATCAGGAGCACAAGCAATACATCCAGGATATGGTTTTTTATCTGAAAGAGCGGATTTTGCAAAAGCGGTCATAGATGCTAACTTAGTTTGGATAGGGCCTTCTCCTGAAGCAATTGAAACAATGGGTGATAAAATATCTGCTCGTAGGAGAATGATTGAATCTAATGTTCCAATTATTCCTGGTGAAGAACTTGATATCGAATATGGTACAAATCCTCTTGGAGTTTTAGCATCATCAGCCGCTAGAGTAGGTTATCCATTATTGGTTAAGGCCAGTGCTGGAGGTGGCGGAAAAGGTATGCGAGCAGTTCACGAACCAAAGATGCTCAGAACAGAGTATGAAGCTGCTGCACGTGAAGCATCTGCAGCATTTGGAGATGGTACCGTATATGTTGAAAGGCTCCTTACAGGCTCTAGACATGTTGAGATTCAAGTTCTATGTGATAGATATGGTAACTCTATACATTTGAATGAGAGAGATTGCTCTTTACAACGCCGACATCAGAAAGTAATCGAAGAGGCTCCTTCACCCGCAGTTACTGCTGAAATTCGTAATTCGATGGGAATCGCAGCGATTAGAGCTGCCGAAGCGGTGAATTACGAAGGTGCAGGTACTGTAGAATTCTTACTCACTTCCAAAGGAGAGTTTTTCTTTCTTGAGATGAATACTCGTTTACAAGTTGAACATCCAGTTACCGAATTGATTACTGGTATTGATTTAGTTCAGAAACAGTTTGAAGTTGCAGCCGGTCTTCCTTTAGAAATATCTCAAGATGATATTGGAATTACTGGACATTCAATAGAGGCTAGAATTTATGCTGAAGATGTTAGTAAAGGCTTCCTTCCCGCTATTGGTAAATTAGCTATGTGGAGACCTCCATCAACTCCTGGTGTTAGAATGGATTCAGGTTTTAGAGAAGGAGATGAAGTTACAGTCGATTTTGACCCAATGTTAGCGAAATTAATCGTTCATGCTCCAACTAGAAATGCTGCATTAAGAAGACTTGATTCAGCACTTTCTGAGTTTATTGTACTTGGCGTGACAACTAATGTTGGATTTTTACGGGAAATAACGCGTAGTAAAATCTTTTCTGAAGGATTAGTTACTACAGATTTTTTAGATAATACTGATTTAGAAGAGTTCTTACAACCTCAAATTAATGATTCAATATTGGTGTCAATTTCTGCAGCATCTAGTCGGTTGGGTATAGATAGAAATTCAATAAATATTAATTCAGAAAATTTGATTGATGAATATAGCGGACATTCCGGTGACCCATTTAGAACTTTGAAGAGGTCTTTCCCTTAGGTGATATTATGGAATGGAGTGTAAATGATTCAGGTCCTCGATTTACAGTATCCTTTTTGGATAATGATGGTAAATTAAAACCATCAAAATTGGTCACAGATAATATTGAAAATTCTATACCTGATATTTCTGTAAGTAGAGATGAGCAGCCTGGCAGAATCATTGTTGAACTAGATGGTGTGACAAGTTTTGCTCATGTCGTACGTTCTGATGATAAATGGTGGATTCATTTCCAAGGACGAATTTATGTTACAAATATGCATGAACCTGGAAGTAAAAATTCTTCTTTATCTGAAGGTAGTCTCAGTGCACCTATGCCTGGAACTATATTAGATGTGTTAGTAAAATCAGGTCAAAGAGTCAGGCAAGGACAAACTCTTTTGGTAATGGAAGCGATGAAAATGGAGCATCGTATTCAGGCTCCAAAAGCAGGTGAAGTTATCGCAGTTCATTTTGAGACTGGCGACAGGGTTGATATGGGCGCGAATCTTGTTGAAATTGGTGAATAAATCTCTATTTTATACTAAATTTTTAATTATCATGCAGGCAATGAGTTAATTAATCACTATATCTTGGTAATATTATGAGTACAGAGGCTACAATATTAGCTGCTTTGATGGGTCTTAGCCTAGCATCAGCATCAGGGTTTAGAGTATTTTTACCCCCTTTTCTTCTTTCTATAGCTGTTAGAACAGATACATTAGTTAATCTAGACTTATCAGATACAAGTTTTGCGATTTTTGATAGTAATGCTGCAGTTCTAATACTCGGAATAGCATGTCTTGCCGAGTTCGCAGCATATTATGTCCCTTGGTTAGATAATCTTCTTGATACAATAGCTACACCTGCTGCCGTCCTATCTGGTGTAGGAATGAGTTCAATGGTTTTAGTAGGAACAGATCCTATCATGCAATGGTCATTTGCTATAATTGCAGGTGGTGGTTCAGCAGGAATTATCCAATTAACCACCGTTGCTATCCGTGGTTTATCATCAACATTAACCTTAGGATTCGGGAACTCATTTGTTGCATCAGGTGAAAACATAGCTAGCGTAGTCCTTACAATTGCTGCACTTCTAGCGCCTCTAATTGCTGCTATATTTGCAATAATAATTATTTTATTATTAGTACGTCAAGTAACTAAAAAACCTAAAGAAAGTTCAATTTAGTGGTTCTAGGAACTCTTGATTATCCATAAATGGTTGCAAAACTTTTGGTATCATGATTCTACCATCTTCGGTCTGATATTGTTCTAAAATTGCTACTAAAGCCCTACTTGTAGCAACAGCAGTTGAATTGAGTGTATGGACAGCAGAATTTCCCTCTGATGTTCTATATCTCATACGTAGTCGATTTGCTTGATAGTCTGTACAGTTAGAGCATGAAACAACTTCTTTGTAATCTTCTACACCTGGCAGCCATGCTTCAAGATCATACTTCTTTGAAGCCACAGTTCCCATATCTCCTGTACAAATATTTACAACTCTATAATGTAAGTCTAGACTATCCCATAGTTCAGTAGCATTAGAAAGTAAATCTTCATGATGAGACCAAGAATCTTCAGGATTACAAATTATTATTTGTTCTATTTTTGTAAATTGATGCACTCTCCAGATTCCTCTATCCGAGAGGCCGTGTGCACCAACTTCTCTTCGGAAACATTGTGATACTCCTACAAGTTTTATTGGAAGTTCTGAAGGCTCAATAATTTCATCCATTCTCATCGCGGTTAATGGGTGCTCACTTGTGGCAATAAGATAGAATTTATCAGGTTCAATGCCATACATTACGGTTTCAAAGTCAGCGAGATCGGTAACTCCTTCGTAAGCTTCTCTATTCATCATCAGTGGTGGTTGAACGAGAGTATAATCACGTTTTACAAGAAAATTAGTTGTATAACTTTGAAGAGCCATTTCTAGACGTGCTAAATCCCCTTGTAAGAAATAAAATCTACTGCCTGTTATTTTTGCAGCTCTAGCTAAATCGACCCACCCATTCGTTTCAATAATTTCATTATGATTCTTTGGTTGAAAATTCATATCTTTTTTTTGCCCGTGCAAACTATGTAAAGTGTTTTTTTGGTCGTCTTCACCTACAGGTACGCTCTCATGAAGAATATTCGGCACTCTCATTCTGACAGTGTCTCTTTGTTTTAGATAATCATCAGATATTTTAGTTAATTCTTCTATTCTAGCTCCAATACTGGACACTTCGTCCATAATTTTTTTTACAGATTCTGAATCTCCAGATTTTTTTGCATTTGCAATCCCCCTTGCAGCTTCATTTCTCGATTTACGAAGTAGGTCTGAATCATAACTTGCTTGTTTCCAAGCATTATCCAATCTGATAACCTCGTCTATGTTCTCCTGCGAGATTTTCCTCTTATCATGATCTGCACGTAAAATGTTTGCATTTTCACGAAACATCATCATGTCTAGCATAGTAATCATCCTTAGGGCTAGCCAATCTTCTTTCAATTAATCGGGCTTTTGGGGTAATTACAGCGTAATTTCTTGAATTAACTCCGATGGTCCAAATACTATCAGAACAGTGATGAAATAACCCAAAATCGCTCCACCATTAAGTAAAGGAAGTCCTGCCTGAGGCTTACCTTTAGCCACTTGAGTCATTAACCCAAAGTAACCTATTAATCCCCCAAATAGAGTCCCTAGAGCAACTAACAGTGAGTCAATATAAATAGTACCGAAGAATGAATTTATTTCGTACCCACTTGCAGGTAAAAACGTCAATACAGAAATTACTAACATTCCAGGAAAAATCACATCCCCTAATCCCATAAATAATGCGTCTCTTCCACCTTTTGGTAATTCTTTAGTATCTATTTGAGGATCGTCCCAATCTTCTGGATTAGGAATTTTTCTTTGCTCGACTTTCATATTTCCTTTTTCTTCTAGGAAAGTATAGTTTTTATCTTTAGGAGCTACAAGTAATATTGGCAATTTTAAATCAATCATAGTATCTGCGAGTTCTAACATATGTTTACTCCCATTGACTGCCCAATGATCATATATTGCAGCTAATATCATGAAGATAATAATTAATATTGGAACAAAAGAAATACCAATCATTGTTATGACTGCTGATCCTACTAATACACCCACTAGATTCACAATATACCATTCTGGGAATCTCCATAAAGTAATCATAAGAATGGTATTTAGGGCGAGTGCAATCAAAAATGAATAGTTTATTTCACCTGTTGCTAATTCCAGTATTAATTCTACATACGGCCCTGTTACATAAATTAATGATAACCACAATGAAAACAGGATAAATCCTTTGATTATGATTTCGAAATTTTTCCTTGCCAACCAAATAATGATAAAAGTGAATATTCCAATTAGTATCAGTTCCATGAAAATAAATCTTGTCTGTGTAGTTCCTTCTGCTCCAAACGCTTTAGCTTCAGGAATTATACCCCAATAAGGTTGAATTGTAATGCCTAAAAATATAGTCATTATGAACATTCCAGCCATACTTGTCATTGACTTCCACTGGTCTTTCATAGCCTCAATTGTCTCGTTCACTTTTACTCCCCAACCCCCACGAAGTTCAAAGCCCATATCACTTTGACTAATACAAGTGCGTGGTTGCACTAGTGGGTGATTCTTTTTTGGACATTAGGAAATGGCTCGATGAAAGGAAATTAATTGGTGTTAAATTAGGTCTTACAAATTGTGAAATAATGTTACAGAGACTTAACAACCCTCATTTAGAATTTCCTTCTATTCACGTGGCAGGCACTAATGGAAAAGGTTCTCTTTGTGTCCAGTTATCTGCCATAGCATGTGCCAATAATCTGAAAGTAGGTCTTTTCACATCTCCACATCTTATTACCATTGAAGAAAGAATTCGAATAAATGGTATTCCAATAAGTCCAGCCGAGTTTGATAAGTTTTTGAATATAATAAGAGATGCTTCTTTAATATATCCCGTTTGTAATCCTACTTTTTTTGAAGTGACATTTTTACTTTCTATGTTAGCATTTAAAGAGAATAATATTGATAGAGCGATAATAGAAACAGGTTTAGGAGGACGCCTAGATTCTACTCGTTTAGTTAATGCAGATCTTTGCGTAATTACTACTATTTCTAAAGATCACACTGAATTTCTAGGAAATACTTTGGAGGAAATAGCATTTGAAAAGGCAGGTATTCATCGTCCTGGAGTTCCTTTAATAATTTCTAAGAGCGAAAATCTTAGTCCATCAGTACTCAAAATAATTTCGGATAAAGTTGGAACTGATCTTAGAATTCACGAAAATAATAATTCGTTATCTCCCTGGGAAATTTGGAATAATTTATCTAAAGAAATAGCAGAATTATTTGGATGGAATATACCAATGTTAGAATGTAACTGGCCGGGTCGCTCTCCCGGATATGGATCGCTATGGTTTGGAGTAGAAACAAAAATTTGTGCAGCGCATAATAAGGAGGGTTTTATTGCTGAACTTAATTCAATCAATAGACCGTGCGTAATCGTTATTGGAGTGACAGAGAAAGCAGATATTAAAGATACCTTGTCTCCATTAAATAATAGTTATTATCATGATTCTATATTCAATCAGATTATCTTCACAGAGCCCCTATCTGGACGTAATAAAGCCGTTAATACGAGCGAACTAAAGAAAATAATTTGTACTAATCAATCATCTTCAGGACTAGTAATTAAAAATCCAATAGATGCTATCAAAGAGGCCTCAATAATTGCAGAAAGAGAGGGTATTGATATGATAATAATGGGTAGTGTTTATCTTGTAGGTGATATTCTTAATTATATCATTATTAGAGATAATCTCAGTCTTTGGGAAGAACTACGTGTTCACTGATAATCAAAAAGGATGACCCCTGTGGATGGCTCGTAGATGTCAGATAAGCCAAGTGAAAAAGTCGAGTTAAAAGTAGTCCTTGAATCCCAAGATAGTACTTCTAAATATATTCTCGTTGCATTAATTTTAGTTTTATGTGGTTTATTATTCGCCATCCTTGCTAGTGGAGGCGCAGATAGTTTACTTTCCTCAAATGATGACTCTAATAATGGGAATTGTGGTGATGGCATTGATAATGATAATGGTGGCAAAGCCGATGAAGACGATCCTGATTGCTATGCTAATCCATCTACTTTTCAGGGTTATGACCCAAGTCGTACTGAGGCCAATAGGGATAATGACTTATGATAAGTATTAGCGAGATGATAATATGAGTAATAAGTGGGATAAACGATTTTTAGAATTAGCAAAGCATATCTCTGAATGGTCTAAAGATCCTTCAACTAAAGTTGGTTGTGTAGTCGTTGGTGAAGATCGTGAGATTCGATCTACTGGTTTCAATGGTTTTCCACGAGGAATCGAAGATAAAATCGAAAGACTCGAAGATCGTGAACAAAAATATCCCATGATATGTCATGCAGAAGAGAATGCAATTATGCATGCTGCTAGGATTGGAATTTCATTAAAGGGAACGATGGCATATGTCACATGGCCTCCCTGTTCCAGATGTACTCGTTCTCTTATTCAAGCAGGTGTAAGTGAGGTAGTTTTCCCTGAAGATGTTGAGATTCCTGAGCGTTGGGAGAAAGATTTCAATATTGCTTCTAGTATGATGAATGAAGCCGGTATAATTGTCAGAAAGGCTTAGTGGTAATTCAGAAATTTCCACCGCCGCCGCCACCGCCACC
>Ga0209425_10001557_pt1 | contig 26770 bp, 29 predicted proteins | sample COG_05_FD_184749 | JGI IMG/M metagenome (GOLD analysis project Ga0209425, IMG submission 184749) | Pelagic Microbial community sample from North Sea - COGITO 998_met_05 (SPAdes) (version 2) | ecosystem: Environmental > Aquatic > Marine > Neritic zone/Coastal water | place: Helgoland, sampling...
CAATGTTCTTCAGAGTCGGACATTCTTCTAGAACCATTTGCTGGTACAGGAAGTTTTTGTGCAGCAGCTAAATACCTAGGCAGAAACTTTATAGGCTTTGAGCAAAATGAAGAATATTTGGACTTAGCAAATCAAAGAATTAGAGAAGTAAAAAGAATTAATAAATCTTTTTTAGAGCCATTAGAAAAAGATGTGCCTAAGAAAAAAATACCTTTTGGAAATTTACTCCATGAAGGATATCTGGAGCCTGGTGAAACACTGTATAATAGCAAAGATACTAAAAGAGCTACAATTCAATCTGATGGATCAATAAAAATTGATGATAAAAGAGGATCAATTCATCAAATAGCAGCATTAGTTAACAACACCTCTTCATTTAATGGTTGGGATTACTGGCATTATAAAAATAAAAATCAAGAACTAGAGTCAATTGATCTTTTAAGAAATAAATTAAGAGACTAAAGCTAAGATTTTTTTATATAAAGTTGGCAAAGGTATATTTGCTATATCTTTTAAATCGTACCATTTAAATTTTTTATTTTTTGATTTGGTGAAAAACTCAAAAACTTTGATTTGAAAATTATGATTAGTGATTGTGTATTTTATATCTTTTATTTTTTTGGATTGGCTAGTTATAAATAATTCACTTGAGAATTCATCTTGACTATTTGGTAAATGCTCAAAGCCATCAAAAAAACTTAAATTCGATTTTTTTAAAAAAGCTATTTGATTTTTATATCTTATAATAAAAAAACTTATTTTAATTTTTTTATTCGGAATTTTTTTAATCTTAATAGACTGAATTTTTTTTTGATTTTTAGAAAATAGATATTTTTTTAAATCTAAATCATTAATGATTAAATCATTCTTTTTTTTAATAGCTGATGAAAGATCCATTAGCGCCTCTGTAAAATCCCTGCTATGGTTTTTAGGCCAAATAAAATTTAAAATAATTTCTATTTGCTTATGGCCTAGTTCCGAACCATATAATCCTGAAAAAACTCGTCGTATATTAATATCAACTGGACTGTCGGGTAGATTAAAGCCAATAGTTCTGATAGCTGATGCTGTATAAACACCAATACCAGGTAAACTCAATAATAGTTTTTTTTCTTTTGGAATTTCAGACTTGTAGGAGATATTTATAATTTTAACAGTACTCCAGAGATTTCTGGCTCTTCTATAGTAACCCAATCCTGACCAATAGGTTAGCAGTTCCTTTTCTGAGGATTTTATAAAAGATTTAAAATTAGGATACTTTTTCAGAAAAATAGGAAATTTTTTTTCAACTGCGCCAACTGTAGTTTGTTGAAGCATGATTTCAGAAATATAAGTGGAGTATGGAGTTCTGTTCTCTCTCCAAATTAACTTTCTATTATTTTTTTCAAACCATAGTAGGATATTTTCTATAAAATGTCTTTTTTTAAGAAATTCAGAAAATTGGATGATGTTGCTTTTCATTTAGTGAATCACCTTAATAAAAAAAAATTAAAATTAAACCTACTTCTAAATAAAGATTGGGAAAAAGTGGTTGGAATAGATTTTTTTTCAAAGACAAAATTAAAAAGCCTATCGTACCATCAAAAATCTGATTCTTGTTCAATTGAGATATTATGTGATCCATCTATAGTTTTTGACTTAAGAACAAGACTTCCGGAAATGACGCTAAGAGTTGAACAGACTATTGGCATGAGAGTCAAAAAGATCCATTTTTTTCAGGATATTTTTAGTAGCCAATCTTCTAATGAAATAATTATTGATAAAAAATACGAAGATTTATCAAAAAAAGTTAATAAAACAGAATTAAATGGTATAAAAGATCTCGAAGCAAATTTAATTTTTGAAAGGATAAAAAATGAAAATAAATAAACTATTAATAATTCTATTTCTTGCTTTTGGATCGTTAAATGCCGAAAGTATAAACTACAAAGATTTCATTAAAGATGAGATACCATTAATAAAATCAAGTAATCCAAATGCTATTGATATAATTGAATTTTCATCTTTTACATGTTCTCACTGCAGAGATTTTCATACAATTACTCTTCCTGAAATTAAGCAATCAGAAATTATTGAAGACATAAACTATTACATCATTGATTTTCCTTTAGACTATTTTGCATTTTATGCCTCTAAAATTAGTAGTTGTATTGGGGATAATCGTTCAACTTTTACAAATATAGTTTACGATCAACAAGATACTTGGAAAAAAATATATAAAAGCTCTGAACCTGAAAGTCAATTTGAATTAGAAAATACTCTTATCAACTACGCTCTACAATTGGGCCATTCTGAAAGTGAACTTCTTCAATGTATTGAAAACGAAGAAATGCAAAATAAATTATTGGCTAAACAAATGGACGCTCAAAAAAAATATAAAGTAGAATCCACTCCAACATTTTTGATTAATGGTGAAAAAGTCATGGGTAATCAACCTGCAATAAAATTTGTAAATATCATCAAGGAAAAATTAAAAGAATAATTTGCTGAATCTAGAAAAATTATCTATTAAAGGTTTTAAGTCGTTTGTCGAACCAACTGAGATTGAGATTAAATCTGGACTAACTGGTATTGTAGGACCTAACGGATGCGGTAAATCAAATATAGTTGAAGCTATTAGATTTGGATTGGGTGAAGTTTCAGCTAAACAATTACGTGGTAAAGAAATTGACGACTTAATATTTGCAGGTACCGATAATAGACCTTCTTGGAATCTAGCCGAAGTAAGTCTTCATTTGAATATAGAAGGAACAAGCTCTGAGAAAAAATATGAATCAAAAGAAGTTGAAATTAATAGAAAAATTTTTCGTGGTGAAGGATCCAACTCTTACATTAATGGTAAGGAGGTAAGACTCAAAGATATTCAATTATTATTCGCAGACGCATCAACTTCAGCCAGATCAACATCAATTGTGAGCCAGGGTAGAATTGGTGCTATAACTCAAGCCAAACCTGAAGATAGAAGAATGGTTTTAGAAGAAGCTGCAGGAATTTTAGGCTTACAAGCAAGAAGACATGACGCAGAATTAAGAATTAAAGCAGCCCTGAATAATCTTTTGAGAGTAGAAGATGTAATTAAAACCTATGAAGAACAATTAGCAATTCTTAAAAAACAATCCAAAGAAGCAGAAAGATTCAAAAACATATCTACACTAATTAAAAACGCCGAGGCTTCTGTTTTTTATGTAAAAAGAGAATCTATTCTTAAGGCTATTGAGGCTTTTGAGACTGAAAAAAAAGCAATAGAATTCAGAGTAAATGATCAAAAAAATGAGGTCTTAAGGAATAATACATCCTATGAAGAACTTAAGATTAAAATACCTCCTATGAGAGAAAAATCTTATTCGCTAAATTCCGAATTAGAAAGACTTGATATGTCGATTGAAAATCTTAAACAAGAAGAATTAAGGTTTGAAGAGCATAAAAGTAATCTTGAGTACCGTCTAAGTCAGTTAGAAAAGGATCTCAATGCCGAAATAGCCCAAAAAAAGGACACAGATATGAAAATTGAGCAGATAAACAAAGAGTTTGATGAACTTAGTAATAAGGAATTCAAAGAAGGTGTCACTGAGGACTCAAAAAATCGTTCTGATAAAAGCTTATTAAACCAAATCGGTTTTAAAAAAGATTACGAAAAAATTGTTGCTGCTATATTTGGTAAAGAGTTGCTTGCAGCCTTAGAGAATGACGGAGCTTTTTATTGGTCTGAAAGTAGTGAATTGTTTCAATCTCCCTCCTTCAACTTTCCTTGCACACTAGCAAGCGAAGTAATTAAAGGTCCTAAGCAAATTTTAAATAAATTAAATTATATTGCTATCGTTGATACTAAAGATATAGGAGAAGAGTTTTCTAATGCTCTTTTACCCGGTCAAGCGATTGTAGATTATTCTGGTAATTTCTGGAGATGGGATGGACTTTTTATCTCACACGATTATGAACAAAATATTTCATCTATAATTACAGAGTTAAAAGAAAAAAGATTAAATGATTTAAAAAAGCAAATAAATGAATGGAAAGGTATTTCAGATTTAACCAATCAAAAAATTAAAAATTTAAACGAGAGAATTCATACTACTCAGCAAGAAGTTGAACTCTCTGGAGCAAGTCCTGAAAATATTGAAGAAAAAAGACAATTTATTTTAAATAAAGTTCAGGAGCTTAGGTTGGAAAAAAATAATTTTGATAATGAACTTCAAAAAGAAGAGAGTCTTTTAGAATCCTTATCTAAAGATCTTCGTAACACGGAACAAAACTTTTCTATTATCAAAGAGAGTATGATCAGAAAAGAGTCAGAAATTCAAAATCAGCAAAATCTTTTAAGTCAATTGGCTTCTAATTGTTTAGATAAAATTGGAATTGATATAGTGAATTTAGAAAATGAAATACCTGACTTTAAAAAAGACACCAATTTAGAAACGTCAGAAAATAGAGTATCAAGACTTTATTCTGAAAGAGAAAGAATTGGTGCTGTAAACTTATTGGCCGAAGAAGAATATTCAAACTTAAGATCAAAAGTTGATGAAACAATTAAAGATAAAAATGACATTGAGGAATCTATTGAAAAATTAAATACGGGAATTAATAAGATCAATAAAGAAGGTATTGATCGTTTGAAAGATGCATTCAAAATTGTAAATGAAAATTTTGAAAGACTATTTACCAAGCTTTTTGGTGGTGGAAAAGCTTACCTAAAATTAGTTCAAAATGATGAAGATCCTTTGAACTCTGGTTTAGAGATATTTGCAAGCCCTCCAGGTAAAAAAATGCAAAATATCAATTTATTATCAGGTGGAGAACAGGCATTAACAGCGATTTCCCTATTATTTGCGGTCTTTATTGCCAACCCGTCTCCTTTCTGTATTTTAGATGAAGTAGATGCACCTTTAGATGATAACAATGTCGATAGATATTGCAGTATGGTTGAAGAGATTTCTGAAATGGTCAAGACTAAATTTATTATCATTACTCATAATAGAATGACTATGTCTAGAGTGGATAGACTGTATGGAGTTACTATGCCAGAAGAAGGTGTATCACAATTAGTTTCTGTCCAACTCGAAGAAGCTGTTCAATATGCAGAATGATCAAAAGGACTTAAAAGGCCTAAGTTTTGCATATAGAATCTCTAGTGAATTGATTGCAGCCGTTATAGTGGGAGTTCTTTTAGGTTTATTCCTTGATAAATTACTGGACACAAAGCCAATTTTCTTAATATCGTTGATAATACTAGGTTTTTTAGCAGGATTATTAAATATTTACAGGCTTATAAGTCGCATAGAAAAAAAGCAATAAAATTGTTTATATAGCGCATGTCTAAAGGTGATAGCCCATTAAAACAATTTGAAATTAAGCCATTAGTTGACCTCGAACTTTTTGGTATAGACATATCTTTTACAAATTCTTCTTTGTGGATGGTTATAACAACTATTCTAATATTGGCTTTTTTCTCATTGCCTTTTTTAAAATCAAACAATAAAACAAATTCAATTGATGACCTTTACCCGTCTAGAATACAAGTTGCTGCAGAATTAGGATTTAATTTTATTACCAACTTAATTGAAGACACAGTAGGAAAGGAAGGTAAAAAGTTTTTTCCTTTAGTATTTTCTCTTTTCATGTTTATTTTGTTTGGAAATATTCTAGGTATGGTTCCTTACAGTTTCACTTTCACAAGCCATGTGATTGTTACTTTTGCTCTAGCCTTAGGTGTATTTATATTTGTTACCGTACTAGGATTTGTTAAGCACGGTATTAAATTTTTTAGCTTTTTTGTAATACCTGGATTACCGTGGTACATGCTACCACTATTGATTCCAATTGAAATCATCTCATACCTTTCTAGACCGATAAGTTTATCGGTACGACTATTTGCAAATATGTTAGCAGGCCACACACTTTTAAAAGTTTTTGCTGGCTTTGTATCCGCCCTAGGATTACTAGGTATATTACCATTAGTCTTTATTGTTGCCTTAACAGGTTTAGAAATATTAATAGCTTTTTTGCAGGCTTATGTTTTTGCTATATTAACATGCTTGTATATTAACGACGCGTTACACTTACACTAGATTTACTTTAAGGAGGTAAAAATGGAACTAGAAGGACTTAAATACTTAGGAGCAGGCTTAGCGGTTATCGGTGTTATCGGTGCTGGCATAGGAATTGGAAACGTTTTTGCAGCATTTATTACAGCTGTAGGAAGAAATCCAGCTGCCAGAAATGAAGTATTCACAATGACAATGTTGGGATTTGCTTTAGTTGAAGCTATTGCGCTTTTTGCGCTAGTTATCGCTCTAGTTATTTTATTTGCATAATAAATGCCACAACTAGAACAAACTGAATTTTTCTTATCTCAGCTTTTTTGGCTGGTAGTGTTATTTGTAGTACTTTTTGTTGTACTAACATATTTTACACTCCCAAAAATAAGAGCTTTTTTGAATAAAAGAGATACTTTTATAAATGACCATCTCTCTAAACAGGATAATCTAATCAAAAAAGCTGAGACACTAATTAACGAATATGAAAATAAGATCATTCAAGCAAAACAAGAAGCTGACTCAATAATAAATAATGCAAAATCCCGAGCCTTGGAAGAAAGTGGCAAATTGCTGAAAATAACTGAAGATAAGATTAAGCAACAAATTAAAGATACAGAGGACAGAATTAATAAAGAAAAAAAAATAGCATTAGAAGATTTAGATAAAGAGATTAACGCAAGCGCTTCATTATTTATTTCTAAAGTAACAAATCAATCTTCTGAGGAAATTAAATTGTCATGATGTATCTACTTGAGGATCCAAAATTTTGGTTATTGGTTTCTTTCATAACATTTGTCATTTTAATGATAAAGCCTTTCAAGAAATTTATGATTGGTGGTTTAGATTCAAAAATTGAAGAAATTAAAAAAAATATCAATCTCTCTCTTGAAAGTTTTACAATTGCTGAAAAAAAATTAAATGAAGCAACTCAATCAACAAAAGACTTAGATTCTAAAATTCAAGAAATATTAGAAGATGCTAAAATACAAGCGGAAGTAGTATCCAAGTCAATGATTGAAAAAAATCAAAATACTATAATTTCAAAAGAAAAAAATTCACTTGAAAGAATAAAGCAAATTGAACTTGCAACTATCCAAACAATCAAGTCACAAGCATCTATAAAGTTAGATGAAATATTAATGAATTATTTTGAAAATATGCCAAATAAAACAAAGACAAATATTCTAAAAAGCAAAATAGAAGAGCTCAGTAATTTTCAATAATATCTAATTAACAGCTGAAAAAAATCTTAGACCTTTTGAATAATCTGATAGTTTTAAAGTAAAGGATGTGTAAGAATTAATTTCCACTCTATCTAAAAAAGGAGAATCGCTTTTTGTATTCCATTGAATATCGTTATTAAAAAACACTTCCTCTGAAATTGTGTGTATTTTTAAATTTTCTTCTCTATCTGTAACAAAAAACAAAGAATTAAATTTTCCTTCAAATAGCTTGTCATTAGGTATATTTGAGAGCAAATAATTACTCGTGATTTCGAAATAAGCATTATTGGGATCATTGAGTTGTCTATAACAATTGATATTAGGTTTATTTGAGATAGACAAAATTGTATTATTTTCAAACAAAATTGTATCAGCCTCGGAAATAATAAAATGTTTTGGGCAATCTAACTGTTGAGTTATTTCCTTATCTTCTTTAAATGAACATGCTGAAAATAATTGAGAAAAAATAATAATTAAAATGATAATTTTGTACATTATGCTAAAACTAATTATTAAGTAATAAATGGAAAAATCAATCAATATTAATGTTTATGTAGCTGAATACAGAGGCTTCTGCGCAGGTGTTGATAGAGCAATTGAAATGGTTGAAAAAAGTCTTTTGAAATATGGTGCGCCTGTATATGTAAGGCATGAAATAGTTCATAATAAATATGTAGTAGACGGACTAAAAGAAAAAGGTGCTATATTTGTTGAGTCTTTAATGGATATACCTAAAGACACTAAAGCACCTGTGATCTTTTCTGCTCATGGTGTCAGCAAAGATGTAATACAATCAGCTAAGGATTTAAATTTATTTCACTTGGATGCTACATGCCCTTTAGTAAGTAAGATACACCGTGAAGTTGAAATTTTAGAAAAAGATAATTTTAAAATAATAATGATAGGACATAAGTTTCATCCAGAAGTTATTGGAACCATTGGTCAAGCCGAAAATAAGGAAAATATTATTCTTGTAGAAGATGTAAAAGATGTTGAAGCATTAGATTTTAAGAAAAATCAAAAAATTGCATATGTTACCCAAACCACATTATCTGTTTACGATACCGCAAGTATTGTTAAGGCTATAAAAGAAAGATTCCCAGATATAACAGAACCGAAAAAATCAGATATATGCTATGCGACTTCAAATAGGCAGTTATCTGTTCAAGAACTTGCAAAAAAAGTAGAGGCTTTTTATGTAATTGGTGCAAATAATTCCTCAAATTCTGTAAGGCTAGTAGAAACTGCCAAGCTATTTGGTTCACCACATGCCCTGCTTGTTCAAAATATTGATGATTTTGATTTTCAATCCTTAAAAAATTATAAAAATATAGGATTGACTGCAAGTGCGTCAGCTCCTGAAGAACTAATTAAAAAATTTGTACAGAAATTAGAAGAAAATTATTCCATTACAATCAATGATCAAAAAATACCAGAAAATGTAAAATTTAAAGTACCGAACTTTTTAAATTAATGGCTGTTTATACAAATATATCCCAATCTGAAGCTCAAGTATTATTTATTAATGTTGGTAAAATAACTCAATTTGAGGGTATACAAGAAGGCGTTGAAAATACTAATTATAAAGTAACATTAGAAGATAACAAAAAATATATTCTCACAATTTTTGAGAAAAGAACAAAAGAAGAAGATCTGCCATTTTTTAATAATGCAATGTTAGAGTTTCAAAAAAATGGAATTTCCTGCCCCACAGCATTAGAACTAGATGGGAAAAATGTCTTTAAAGTAAAGAATAAAAATTGTTCTATTTATAGCTTTTTAAAAGGGAGACCAACAAAGATAGTCAACAAGGATATCTCTATTTCTTTGTCAGAATTGATGTCAAAGATGCATATAATTGGCAGAGAGTCAAAATTAAATAGGAATAATACAATGTTGATGCCCTCATGGTCATACATACTTAGGAAATTTCATAATTTTAAAGAGCATAATTTTAAGGAAGAACTAAAGTTGGTTTCAGAAACTATTGAAAAAATACAGAATCAATTTCCTGATAATTTAAATAGTTCCTTAATTCATGCTGATCTATTTCCAGATAACATTTTTTTTGAAAATAACAAAATTTCAGGAGTTATTGATTTTTTCTTTACATGTAATGATACGATCATTTACGATTTATCAACATTAATAAATTCATGGTTTTTTATAGACAAGTTTAGTGAAGAAAATTGTAAGCAATTTTTAAATAATTATTTAAATAAAATAAATTTATCTAAAAATGAGAGGGAAAATTTTAATTTATATCTAAAAGCTAGTGCTATAAGATTTTTTTTAACAAGACTTCACGATATGTATTTTAATAATTCTGGAAATGTAAATCATAAAGATCCAATGGATTTTTTTCATATTCTTAGATTTCATCAAAAAAATAATCTAGAAGATTTTATTTGATTACTGTTTATACAGATGGGTCATGCCTTGGTAATCCTGGAATTGGTGGTTGGGCTTTTGTTTTAAAATCAGAGAGTAAGCATTTATCTCATTATGGATATGAAAAAGAAACTACAAATAATAGAATGGAACTTACTGCAGCTATAAAAGCTTTAGAATTTCTCAGTAAAGATAGTGAGCCTATAACTATTATTACTGATAGTAACTATTTAAAAAATGGAATTAATAACTGGATCACAAATTGGAAAAAAAATAATTGGAAAACTGCAAATAAAAAGCCAGTTAAAAATAAAGACTTATGGTTAATTCTTGATGATCAAACCTCTTTGAAAAATATAATTTGGGACTGGGTTAAAGGGCATTCTACAGATAAATATAATAATGAAGCCGATGAGTTAGCTAGAAAGGCTGCTGAAAATTTAATTCAATCTTTTTGATATTGAGTCTAGTGTTTCTAAATTTTCAATTGGACCAATCGCAGAAATTGTAATGGCTGATTCAATTATTTTTAACCTAGCTTTTTCTAGATCTTCAAGAGTAATAGCATTAATTTTTCTCATTCTTTCCTCTTGAGGAATTACTCGATCAAATAATAACTGTTGCGTAGCATTCATTTGGGCTCTTCTAGAAGTGCTTTCATTCCCCATTAATAAAGATGATTTAAATAAGGCCTTTGCTCTTTGGAGTTCCTCAGGCGCAAAAGTTTTGGCATCAACATTTAATTGGTCACAGAGTACGGGTATTAATTCTTTTATCTCTTTTGATCCCGTTCCAGCATATATACCAAAACTACCGGTATCTGTGTAAGAAGAAGAAAAACTGGATATAGAATATACTAGCCCTCTTTTTTCTCTAATTTCCTGAAATAACCTTGAGGACATACCTGAACCGAGAACAGCTGAATATAAGGCTGTAGGATAGTATAAGTCTGAGAAATAATCGACACCATCAAATCCTAAAACAAGATTAACCTGCTCTAAATCTTTATTTTGCCTATACTCTCCTCCAAGATACTTTGAATTTTCTGAATAATTATTTTTACCTTGAGGCAGATGATTAAATTTACTATCAATTAAATCGATAACTTCTTGCTCATCAAAATTACCAGAAACAGAAAAAACCATTTTTTCGGGGTTGTAAAAATCATTCATAAAGCCATTTACTTCATCACGTTTAATATTTTTGATAATATCCGTGGTTCCTAATATAGATCTTCCCATGGGCTGATTTGGATACGCTGTCTCTTGCCATTTATCAAAAACTAAATCATCAGGGGTATCTAGATACATACCTATTTCCTGAAGAATTACACCTCTTTCTCTATCTAGTTCCTTAGGATCAAAAGATGAAAATTGCATAATATCACTGATGATATCAACAGAAGTTTTAATGTCTTCCTTTAGGACTTTCATATGATAAGCAGTAATTTCTCTGGATGTGTAGGCATTTACATGACCGCCGATCATTTCCACTTCATCAGATATTTGTTTTGCTGATCTATTCTTGGTGCCTTTAAAGGCCATATGTTCTAATAAATGAGCTACACCATTATTTTCTTTAGTTTCATTTCTAGCACCCACATAAACCCACATTCCAACACAAACAGTTTCAACAGAACTGACATAGTCAGTTAAAACAGTGACTCCATTTTTAAGCTTTTTAAGATTTGGCATTTTTTATAATATAATTTTTAAAAACATCATAGTCATTACCTAAAATGTCATACCTCTCAGAATTATTAAAAGAAACACTTTTATCAAATACTGAATTAGTATCGCCAATTGACGCAATAACTGTTTCTTGAAATTTAACAGGATGAGCGCACGCTAAAGCGCATATATTATCTAAATTTAAAGATCTAGCTACTGAGACACCAACTGCTGTGTGAGGATCTATTACTATATGACTATTTTTAAATGTTTTTTTAATCTCTTCAGTTACTTGTAAAGAACTAGCCATTCCTGACTTAAAAAATTCACTAATTAAGATATAGTCTCCCTGCTCTATTATAAGAGAGTTATTTTTTAATCCAATATTTGAAAATACTTCTTTAGTTTTTTCAGGTCCAATAAAATCATGAATAAGTCTTTCAAAGTTACTTGAAATAACGATATCCATACTTGGACTATTCGTTTTCAATACTTTTTTTATAGACAAATCATTATTGGAAATAAACCTATGTAAAATATTATTTTCATTAGTTGCAGCCACTAAATTATTAATTGGGAAGCCCATTTTTTTGAGAATATAAGCAGCATAAATATTTCCAAAGTTACCTGTTGGCACTACAAAATTTGTAAAACCATAGTTACTTAATGCCCAGGCGTAATAAATAGTTTGAGGTAAAATTCTAAACCAATTAATTGAATTAACGGCAGTAAATGACTGGTCTTGAGTTAATTCACTATCATTGAATGCTTTTTTTACAATTGACTGACAATCATCAAAAGTGCCTTCTAGGGCTATATTAAATACATTGTCACTACCAGTAGTGGTCATTTGCTTTCTTTGAAATTCAGAAGTTCCGTTATGTGGATGTAAAATACAAATTTTTATATTTTTTAAATTTTGAAATGCATGTATGGCAGCAGAACCAGTATCGCCAGAGGTTGCGCCTATTACCACTAATGATTTATTATTTTTTTTTAAATAAAACTCATAAATTTTTGCTAATAAACACATTGCGTAGTCTTTAAAAGCTAGTGTAGGTCCGTGAAATAGGTTTAAAAGAGTAACATCTTTTAGATTTGTAGTTGAGACGATACCTTCATCAAAATTCTCATAAGCCTCGTTAATAATATCTCTAATTTCAGTACTAGAAAATAAATCAAGGAGAAATTTTTCTAATATACTAAAGGCAATAATTTTAAAATCTTTATTTTTAAGATTTGCAATTTCCTGATTGGTGAATGAAGGAAATTCTTTAGGTACAAAGAGCCCACCATCAGGTGCTAAACCTAAATTTAAAACATCTTCAGAAGTAAAAATCCTATCCTGATCTCTTGTGCTAACATATTGCATAAGATTATACTTTAAATCTTTCTTTCAGATGTTTCACTAAATAGTTTGGATTTAAATCCTCATGAGATATTTTATTTAATATCTCAGAAGTACTGAGTTCAGAACCAAATTGATGAACGTTATCAATCAGCCACTGTGAGATATCTTCTATATTATTTACATTAGGACTTGTAATAAATTGATCATAGCTAGGACAATTATATTTTAATTGAGAGGCCATCATTGCGCCTGTAGCGTAAGTTGGAAAATATCCGTACATTCCCTCAAACCAGTGGATATCCTGCAAAATACCTTCGCTGTCATTGGTGATATCAATATCAAGCATATCCTTATACATCTTATTCCAAATTTCCTTGATATCACTTAAATCGATATTTTCAGAAAATATTATTTTTTCAATTTCATAGCGGATATAAATATGAATTGGATAGGAAAATTCATCAGAACTTACTCTAATTGGATTAATTCTAACTGAGTGATAATTTTGTTTGAATATATTTAATAAATCTTCTTGGTTGTTAAATTTTTTCATAATTAAGTTAAAAAAATTAAGTGATTTAAAAATATGATTTTCAAAAAATAAAGACTGACTTTCGTGAAATGTTAAACTACGAGCTTGACCTATTGGCTGATATAGATTGTTAGATGGTCGATTTTGCTCATATAACCCATGACCCGTCTCGTGAAAAAGAGCGGATAGAGATTCAAAAACATTTTTTTCAAACCTAGTGGTAATTCTTATGTCATTATTTGCCCCTCCACAAAATGGATGACTCGACAAATCTATTCTTCCTCTATTAAAGTCAAATTTAAGAGCTTTTAAAAAAATTTTCATTTCATTTAATAAATCGGAATTTGTCATATGTAATGAAGGTATGCTCGTACTATGAATTTTATTAATATTCAAATACGTAGGTATAATATTATTGGGAATTACAGAAAATAAATCATCAATTGTTTTTGAAGATAAGTCCATATCGTATTTATTAATTAATGAGTCGTATGGTGAATTAGTGGAATTCGATGATAGTTGTTTAGCCTCTTCTTTAGTTAAAGCAAGCACATCGTTAAAAAACTCTCTTACAATAGATATGTCATTTTTTTCCTTTGATACTCTCCAAGCTTGCTCACATTGAATTTTTTTTCTTGTAAGTTTTTCTTTTAAGAGAGGATCTACAGAATTTTCTTGACGAATAATGTTTTTCATTAGTGCGAAATTCTTTTTGTCAAAATCAGATAAATTATTAACTGCAATAGAATTAATAATATTTTTAATCTGATCACCTCTTAGAGTTTTATCGGTTAATTTACTTAATACAGCTAATTGTTCAGATCTTGATTCGGAACTACCTTGAGGAAGATAAGTAGCATTGTCCCAAAAGAGAATACCTCGAATGTCATTCAAGGTATAATATTCTTTAAATATGTTTTTTAATTCATCCATTCTTATATCTTCTATTTATTACCAGCATTACTAAGCTCGTTAAACTTAATAAGTACCATGTAAGTAAGTACTGTAAATGACTATTTCGTAAGAGATTCATCGGATTGACAAAGTATTTATTTATAGAAACTTCAGCGAGAACGAAATATTGATCAAGTTGTATTTTTTTTTGATAAAAATTTTCTAAATCAGACCGACCTGGATAAAACCATTCATTTTTACTAACGATGTTCTCTGGAGTAAAATAAGGTTTTTTATTAAAATAATTCCTTAAATAGATTTTGTATGTTTTAGTATTAAAGATTTCATTATATATATTATCAACATTCTTTTTTTCTGTATTGCTAATCCAGCCAGCATTTAATACGGTTATTAAGTCAGTATTTTTAAAAACAGGGAAATAAAGATGGAATCCATTCTTACCTTGATGTGTTTTTGATCCAACAAAAATTGGATTATTTTGAATACTAAAGCTATTTGGAGATATGACTCCTGTTAATTCTGGATACATAATGTTTTCATCAAAGATAGAAGGATTATTAATGGATTGCTCTACATTATTAATAAGATCATTTTTCCATATTAATCTCTGATATTGCCATGTTCCTAGTAGAAATGTTAGGCAACATGCAAAAACAAAAAAAATAGACAATGAATTTTTTTTATTCAATGGTGCTGATATTTTTTAAAAATAAAAAATGATTTGATCTTTTTAATTATAAAGATTGAAGAGGAAAGAATAATTAATGGCCATAGTATTATATGAAATAAATATGGAGGATGAAAATTAAACTCAATAAATATAGCTAATGGTATAATTGAAAACCCTAAGATAAAAATAGCAAAAACCGAAGGCCCATCACCACAGTCATGATTTAAAAGATCTAATTGACAGTCTTTACATGAGTTATTAACCGTTAATCCTGATGAGTACAGATCTCCCATACCGCACTTAGGACATTTACTTTTTAGAATAGTGTTTAATAAAGAAGGGTTTATTTATCTACCCCACCAATAAACACTGATATATAAAAACAGCCAAACGACATCAACAAAATGCCAATACCATGCAGCAGCCTCAAAACCAAAGTGTCTTTCTGGTGTTAAATGATTTTTCTGAGCTCTAAGTAAGCAAACAAATAAGAAAATAGTTCCAACTAGCACATGAAAACCGTGAAATCCTGTAGCCATGTAAAATGTAGAAGGATAAATGCCATCTGTGAAACCAAAATGAGCATGCTGATATTCATAGACTTGTAAAAGGCTAAAGAAAAAGCCTAATGCCACTGTAATTTTTAATCCTTTAATAGCTTCCTTAATATTTCCTTCCCTCACTTCGTGATGAGCCCAAGTGCAGGTAGAACCTGAAAGTAGAAGAATTAGGGTATTTAAATATGGAATATCTAAAGGATCGAAAGTTTCAATACCTTCAGGAGGCCAAATACCTATTCCAAAAGTACCAGTAAAAACATCTTTATAGTCTTCAATAAAAGCTTTTGGTAAAAGACTTGCATCAAAAAATGCCCAGAAGAAAGCAACAAAAAACATTACTTCAGAAGTAATAAATAAAGCCATTCCGTATCTCAATCCAATCTCGGTGATTGAGTTGTGAACTTTTAACTCTGTGCTTTCTTTAATGATATCCTTCCACCAAAAAAACATCGTTAAGAGAATTGCGGTAAATCCGAGTGCCACTGGCCATATCATGTCGTAGTGCATATAAAGTATAGCACCCGCTGCTAAGAAAAGAGTTGAAAAGGCTCCCACAAAAGGCCAAGGGCTTGGGTTAACAAGATGGAATTTATGTTTCTTTTTAGAGTCTTCGAATACTAGATCTACCATTATAAGAATGATTTCAATCTATTTTGCGGAAAAAGGTATATGACAAAGTGACATTCTTTGTATTTTTTGCTTCTGGATCATCTTTAATTAGCGGATCGATATAGAATGTTACAGGAAATTCAGCAATTTCTCCTGGGTTTAAAGGTTGATCTAAAAAGCAAAAACATTCTATTTTAGCCAGATAAGGGCCTATTTTAGGGGGCAATACGTTAAATAATGAAGTGCCTGTTATTTGAACGTTAGAATTATTTTTAGCTTTAAAAACTACACTGTATTTTTTACCTTCATTTATTATCATTTTTTCAGGAGCATCAAAGTACCAATCTAATCCATCGCCAACATGAGCATCAAATGCAATGTTAAATTTTAATGATGCATCATTTTCAGAGTTATAAGTATTTTCAGTTTGTGTGGCATTAAAGCCTTGAAATCCAGTCACTTGGCAAAACATTTTATAAAGAGGAACAGAGAAATATACTAAAGACATCATACTGATAACGATGATAGATAAAAAAATTATAGTCTTTTGTTTATTGGTAATAATCAAGCAAAACCAGATTTAATTCGATAAATTGTAAAAAAATAGAAAAATACTGCCGCTATTATAAGCCATAACAAAACTTTCTTATTTTTTTTTTTAAAATTTTTCATTTAATTTATTAATTTATCGATTACGGCAACAAAAAATATTAAAAATAAGTAGAGTATGGAGTATCCAAATAGTTTAATAGCATCTTTTTTAGGTTCAGTAGATTTGTTTAGAACATATAGTTTATATATAAAGTAACTATTTAATATATTTGAAGTTATGAGATAAAACATTCCATTGTAATTAAAAATAAATAATGCATTCGTACTTAAGACCATTAAGAGAGTATAAAAATTCATAAGTTTAAAAGTTGATTTAAATCCATGTATTACAGGATACATAGGAACACTGGCATTTGAATAATCGTCATTACGATAAATTGCTAATGCCCAGGAATGTGGAGGCGTCCATAAAAAGATAATCAAGCACATAATAATAGAATTCCATATATTAATATCAGATATGCTAATCCAAGCTATAACTGGAGGGAGAGCGCCTGCAAGCCCACCTATTACAATATTTTGTGGAGTATTAGATTTTAAAAGAACTGTATATAGAAATGAATAGTAAATAATTGTGAAAGCCAAAAGAGCGGCAGCATAAATATTCGTAAAAAAGAAAAGTCCTACCACTGAGAAAACCGATAAAACAAGGCCAATAGCTAATGCCGCATTTGGAGAAAAACCTCCAGAAGGTATAGGTCTTAATTTTGTCCTTTCCATTTTTCCATCAATTCCCCTATCGTGCCACATATTTAAGATTGCAGCGCCAGAAGCTCCCATGGCAATTAGTATCAGTGACATAGACTTAATAAAAAAAGTTTTATCAGAGGGAGCAATAATTATTGCACATAAAGCTGTAAAGATTACTAAAGAAATTACACCTGGCTTGATGAGAACATATAAATGAAGAAAAAAATTTTTAATATTTAATAAAAAAATATTTAAATTATTAAAATTTGAAACTTCTTGCTTTTTATTCTCAACACTCACTAATTAATTCTTAACTTCTGGTAGTGTTTCGTATTGGTGATAAGGGGGCGGAGAAGGTAGTGACCACTCAAGAGTTTTAGCGCCTTCACCCCAAGGATTATCTTCACATTTTTTTCCAAATATAAATGCATGAGCAACAATAAATAGAAATAAAAAGAATGAAGCAGCGGAAGTATATGAACCTATAGAAGATATATAATTCCAACCTGCAAAAGCATCAGGGTAATCAGGTATCCTTCTAGGCATACCTTGAAGACCTAAAAAATGTTGGGGGAAAAATGTTAAATTAACTCCAATAAAGAATAGCCAAAAATGAAGTTTACCCAAAAATTCAGAGTATTTTTTTCCTGACATTTTACCAAACCAGTAATACATACCGGCAAAAATACCAAAAACTGCACCCATACTAAGTACGTAATGGAAGTGCGCTACAACATAATAAGTATCATGCAAAACAACGTCTACTCCTGCATTAGCTAAGACAACGCCTGTTACTCCACCTAAAGTAAATAAAAATATGAAACCAACAGCAAATAACATAGGCGTTGTATAAGTAATCGATCCGCCCCACATTGTGGCAATCCAACTAAAAATTTTAATTCCAGTTGGGACCGCTATAATAATTGTAGCTAACATAAAATAAGCTCTGACATCTGCACTAAAACCGACAACATACATATGATGAGCCCAAACAACAAAACCAATAAATCCAATTGCAACCATAGCATAAGCCATTCCTAAATATCCAAATACAGGCTTCTTAGAAAAAGTTGAAATAATATGGCTGACTATTCCAAAGGCTGGTAAAATCATTATGTAAACCTCTGGGTGACCAAAAAACCAAAATAAATGCTGAAACAATATAGGATCTCCTCCTCCAGCCGGACTAAAGAAGGTGGTACCAAAATTTCTATCAGTTAATAACATTGTTATAGCTCCGCCTAACACAGGAACTGCAAGCAATAATAAAAAAGCTGTGACTAGCATGGCCCAAGCAAATAAAGGCATTTTATGAAGAGTCATTCCAGGCGCCCTCATATTAAGAATTGTTGTTATAAAATTGACAGCACCTAAAATTGAAGATGCGCCTGCTAGATGAAGAGAAAATATCGCCATATCAACTGCAGGACTTGTATGACCAACAGTAGAACTTAGAGGTGGGTAAATAGTCCACCCTGTTCCAGCGCCACTCCCAACAAACATCGATCCTGTGATTAAGAGCAGAGATGGTACTAACAGCCAAAAGCTAATATTATTTAATCTAGGAAAAGCCATATCAGGGGCTCCTATCATAAGTGGGACAAACCAATTTCCAAATCCACCTATAAGAGCTGGCATTACAACAAAAAATATCATCAATAAACCATGAGCTGTAATTATCACATTCCACATTTGACCATCAGTAATTATACTCATACCCGGAGAAGCTAATTCCATTCTCATAATTACGGATAAAAGCGCGCCCACAATTCCTGCAAGAATTGCATAAATAAAGTAAAGTGTTCCAATGTCTTTATGATTAGTAGAAAAAAACCATCTAACAAAGAAATTAGGCTTATGATCTTCGTGATGATCTAATGAATCTGCTTTTGCACTCATAATGTATCTGCTCCTTTAAGTAACTCGATATTTTTAGTTAATTTTAACTCTTCTGGATCATTAATAATTTCATCATTGATCGCGTATGAGTTTTTAGCTTCTTCAACCCAAGCTAGAAACTCTACCTTTGGAAGAACTTTTACAACAGTTGGCATAAAACCATGTCCTGAACCACAAATTTCTGAACACTGACCTCTATAAATACCTGGCTCTTTAACATTCACCCAAGTTTCATTTAGTCTTCCGGGCACAGCATCCGTTTTTATTCCCATAGAAGGAACTGCCCAACTATGCAACACATCTCCTGCCGTAATCAAAATTTGAATATTTGTATTTGCAGGAATCACCAAAGGATTATCCACAGTCAAAAGTCTAATATCATCTTTTTTTAGATCCTCGTCTTGAACCATATAGCTTTCAAAATAAAAATTTCCATAATCTGGGTATTCGTATTCCCAGTACCATTGATGCCCTATAATCTTTACAGTCATATCATAATCTTCAGTTTTTTCTTGTTGGTAAAGTAATTTAAATGAAGGAATTGCCATGATGACTAAAATTATTACCGGTATAGCTGTCCATAAAATTTCTAAAACTGTATTGTGGGTAGTTGAGGAGGGGTTAGGATTTCTTTTTGCACTAAACCTATAAGATACGTAAAATAAAAGGATTAAAACAAATAATGTGACACCAGCCATTACTATAGAAATACCGTTGTGAAGAGAGATAACTTTTCCCATTAAATCGGTGGCTGGATCTTGAAAACCAAATTGCCAAGCTTTTGGAAAATCTGCCCATAGAGTAGCTGGGACTATACTAGATAAAAATAGTAATAAAAATTTCATGAATACATATTATTCAATAGTTAAGGTCAGTATATTGACAGGTTGTCGCTTAGAACATTTAATCGCGGTCAAAATAATGAAAAACTAAGCTTAAGGCTGAAACTATTGCCGTATCAGCCTTTAAAATTCTTTGTCCCAAATGTAAATTATGAAAATTATTGGAAAAAGTTTGTATCAACGATCTATCTTTTTCTGAAAATCCACCCTCCGGCCCAACAATAACAATAATATCAGAATTAGGGTCAATCTTAATTTTATCTAAAGAATTTCCTTCTAAATTTTCATCAAACATTAGTATATTTTTATTCTTTAAAATTTCTTTTTGCTGGTCAATTTTTAAGAGCTCATTGATTTCAGGTATTTGAGTTCTACCAGATTGTTGAGAAGCGCTAATAGCATAAGAAGAAAATTTTACCATATTTACTTTATCTACAACCGTTCTGTTAAAAATAGTTGGATAAAATTTTCTAATTCCAATTTCTGTAGCTTGTCTAATAATAGTTTCAGAATTTTGATATTTGATTGGAGAAAACAATAAGTCAATATTAGGAATAGATTTAGGATTGGCCAATTTCATCAAAGATCTTACTTCGATACTTTTCTTTGTAACTTTTTCAATTATCGCAAGCCACTCACCATCACGATTATTAAAGAGTACTATTTCGTCATTAGCCTTAAGTCTTATAACCTTAGATAAGTGAATAAATTTTTCAAAATCTAATAAATGAATTAGGTCTTCCTCTAGTTTATTATTAAGGTAAATTCTTTTCATGAATGATATTAACAAGAATAAAATAATATTTAAACTTTTACCACTAGGTCTTCACAAATATATAATTTTATTAAGGTTAGATAGGCCCATCGGTTTTATGTTATTGTTTTATCCCGTTAGTTTTGGGTTAGCTATATCATCAAAGCTGGATGTAAATTTTTTTCTTTTTATTTGTTTTTTTTTAATTGGTGCCATTATTATGAGATCTGCGGGCTGCATTATCAATGATATTTGGGACAAAGATATTGACTCTAAGGTTGATAGAACCAAAACACGCCCTATTGCATCGGGAGAAATAAACTTAACTAAGGCTATCATATGTTTAGTTATTCTTTTATTTTTTGGTTTAATAATTTTAACTCAATTCAATACTGAGAGTATTATCTTGGGTGTCATTATATTGCCTCTAATTTTTATATATCCCCTCGCAAAGAAATTTTTTTTTCTTCCCCAACTCATTTTGGGACTTGTTTATAATTGGGGAGTATTTATTGGATGGTCTGTTGCAGAATTTACAGTCTCATTTAACTATATTTTACTCCTTTATACATCTTGCGTTATGTGGACTCTTACCTATGACACTATCTATGCAGTAATGGATGAAAATGAAGACAGAGAAATTGGGATTTATTCATCCTCTATTCTATTTGGATCTAGAAAAAAACTTATATTGAATATTCTTACTATTTTACAATTCTGCTTACTGTTGTTATTGGGCTATTATTTCAGTTATAGCTATTATTATTTTATATTAGTAAGTTGTTTAGGTATTGTTATGATTTTTGATATCAATTTAATATGGAACGGTTTTGCGGATAATTCTTTGAGATTTTTTAAAAGAAATAACATTTATGGTGCTATTATTTTACTGTCACTATTAGTTGGAAATAACTTAACTTATGTCTGAAAATAAAAAAAACTTTTTTAGAATTTCTAAATATTTTTTAGATTATAAATTTAAATTATTTGTATCTATATTATGTATGATTGTTGCTGCGGCTTGCACAGGCTTTCACGCATGGTTAGTAAAGCCCGCTCTAGACGAAGTATTAATTAACAAAGATGCTTTTTACCTTTACTTTATACCAGCAGCTATACTTGTAACAGGAATTATAAAAGGTTTATGCAGTTATGTTCAAGTCACATCACTAGCTTTTATGAGTCAAAAAATTATTGAAAAACTAAGAATTCAAGTTTTTAAAAGAATAATAGGACTTCATTATAATTTTTTTCTAGAAAATAAAACAGGATCCCTAATTACAAGAATTACAACTGACACTTACTATTTAAATGGTGCTATGGCTAATACTTACACATCATTAATAAAAGATAGCTTAACCTTATTTGTTCTAGTAGGTAATATGCTTTATCAAAACTGGAAATTATCAATTATATCTCTAATAGTATTTCCTCTAGCATCTATACCCATTCGCGTATTGGGGAAAAAAGTAAGAAACGTAACAAAAAATTTACAACATCAAGTTGGTGAACTTGCATCTATTCTTGAAGAAATTTTTAGGGGCGCTAAACATGTTAAGTCTTTTAATGCTGAAAGTTTTGAACTCAATAAATCTACAAAAGAAATTGAAAACGTTAGATATTTAAATTTTAAGCAAGAAAAAGTTATAGCAAGGGCCAGACCATTCACAGAGACATTAGGTGCTTTTGCAGCAAGTCTGGCAATCTTTGGAGGTGGGATTTTTGTTGTTAAGGACGGTATGACAGCCGGTCAACTGACAAGCTTTTTAGTAAGTCTGATGCTAGCCTACCAACCTCTTAAAAATTTAATTAATTTAAACGTCACATTACAAACCGGTTTAGGAGCTGCCTCAAGAATATTTTGGCTAATAGATCACAAGAATGAAATTAGTGACGGTAAGAAAGTTATTAAAGAAAAATTTAATAACTTAGAATTTAAGAATGTACACTTTAGTTATAAAAATCATAAAAAAAATATTATTAATAACTTAAATTTTGAAATTAATAAAAATGATAAAGTTGCGTTCGTTGGCCCTTCAGGATCCGGTAAGACAACTTTACTTGGACTGATCATTAGATTATTTGATATAGAAGAAGGCGAAATATTATTAAATAAACATAATACTAAGCATTTGAAGCTTAAAAATTTGAGAAGTTTTTTTAGTCTTGTAAGTCAGGAAACTGTATTATTTGATGGGACTATTGAGGAAAATATTCGATACAATTCTCAATCTAACAGTAAGAAGATAAGTGAGATGGCTAAATTAGCCTGTGTGACTGATTTTACAAATAATCTTCCAGATAGATTACAAACAAAAATAGGTGAGAATGGATTAAAACTATCGGGAGGACAGAGGCAGAGATTAGCAATTGCAAGATCATTAGTTCAAGAAACTGAAGTATTGCTTCTAGACGAACCGTCATCAAACCTAGATTTTAAAACTGAGTCTAAAATATTTGAAAATATTAATAAAATTAGAAATAAAACATTAATCGTTGTGGCTCACAGGTTGTCAACAATACAAGAATTTAATAAAATTGTCTTTGTATCCAAAGGAACAATTAAGGAAGTAGGAACTCACCATGATTTAATAAAAAAAAAAGGTGAGTACTACAAATTATTTAAAAAACAAAAAAAACATTAGTGTTAAAAAAACTTACAAGAATTAATTGGGTGCAAAGTATAATCGCTTATAAAATTTATTTCATTATAATATGTATTGAAAAATTAAGTAATTGGAAAACTATTAATCGTGAAATTGTCGTCAATGTGACGAAAGAAAAAAAACCATTAATAATTCTCATGTGGCATAATCAAATAGTTGGTGTGCCTTATTCTTGGAGATTAGAAAAGAAAGTTTATAATATAGTAACAGACCATCCGGACGGAAAACTCAGTAATAAGATTCAAAAAAAATTTGGTTTTGTTTCTCTCGAAAGATCTTCAAAAAAACCAACAAATATTTTAAGAAAATTGATTGAAATTGGAAAAAGTAATGATTGTATATTTATTACACCTGATGCACCACACGGACCGGCAAATCAAATAAATAGTAACATTTATAGTTTAGTAAAAAAAATTGATGCAAACGTTATTTTTTTAACATTTAGTACAAATAAAAAAATTACTTTAAAAACTTGGGACAAACTAAAAATCCCTCTACCTTTTAGTAAAGGTTTTTTTTATTGGGGCAAGATTATTAGTTATAGAGATTACAATCAAGATACATTTAATCATGAGATTAAGCATCAACTTAATGAAGGTATAAAAGTAGTTAATGAACATCTTAATTTATAATTTAACTCATATAATTTTATTTCCTTTTTTTTTAATATTTTTAATATTAAGGCTTTTTAATAAAAAAGAAAATTCGGAATCATTTTTTCAAAAGCTATTTTGTAAAGGAGATAAGAATTATTATGGCTATATTATCCATGTTGCAAGTGTTGGAGAGTTAAATTCAATTCACTATTTAATTCAGAAAATACCTCAAGAAAAAAGAATATTAATTACTTGCTCAACATTAAGTGCCCACAAGTTGGCATCAAAAAAATATAAGCAGTGCTCAGTTAAATACTTACCATATGATTTTTACCCTTTAGTGAGAGTGTTCTTAGCAAAGAATATGACAGATAAATTTATATGGATTGACTCCGAAATTTGGCCAAATTATCTGCGTATTTTAAAATCAAAAAAAATTCCAACATATTTAATAAATGGCAGAATATCTGAAAAAAGTTTTAGAAGATGGAAAATGGTAACTAAGTTCGTTAAAGAATTAGGATCAATTTATAAAATAATTTATGCTTCAAGTTTGCCCGCTAAAGAAAGTTTTGAAATTTTATTTCAGCGTAAGATATTTTATTCAGGAAATTTAAAATATTATCAAGATTTAAATATAGTAAAAAATATTGAAAATAATCTTTGCTTTGCAAGTATTCATCTTAAAGAATTTAAGGACATCTTGAAAATAATTGAAAAAATAGATTTTAATATTCTAGAAAAAATTTTTTTGATTCCAAGACACCCTCATTATGCTTATGAATTGAATCGAAAATTATTAGAAAGTAACATCCCTAAAGACAAAGTAGTTGTCTTTGACTCAATGGGGAAAAATAAAAATATTCACTCTATTTCAAAATTGTCTTTTATAGGTGGATCTTTATTTAATCATGGCGGTCAAAATCCTTTGGAAGCTTTATCTTGCGGTTCTTATGTTTTAACAGGACCCTATACTCATAACTTCTCCTCAATTTATGAAGATCTAGAAGAAAAAAAATTATGTGGAGTATTTAAAGAAATTGATCATACTTTAATTGCAAAATCGATAAGTGTGATGATGAGTAAAAAAAAATTATTAGATATCAATGAAGTTAGAATATTATTTAAGAAGCAATCAGAAGATTTAAATATTATTACAAACAGTATTATCAATGATTAAAGCGCCTAAATTTTGGTATGAAAAAAAGTTAAGCATCTTTTCAATAGTTTTACTCCCACTCAACTTACTATGGACATCTGGAGGATTTTTAAAGTCTAAATTAGCATCAAAAAAGAGAGTAGGTATACCTGTTATTGGCGTAGGCAGTGCAATTATTGGAGGCTCAGGAAAAACGCCAACTGTATTATTTATATGTGATTTATTAAAAAAAATAGGACTCAAACCTCATATAGTTTCAAGAGGTTATAGTGGTAATTATATTAATACGACAAGAGTGAATGAGAACAAGGCACATTTTGAAGTGGGTGATGAAGCATTAATGATGTCACAATATCATCCTACATGGGTTGCGAGAAATCGATATTTAGGTTGTAAACAAGCAGAAAATAATGGTGCTGATATTATCGTACTAGATGACGGTTTACAGACCACAAGTATTGAAAAGAATTTTTCTATTTATGTGTTTGACGGGATTCAGCAATTTGGAAATAGATTTTTAGTTCCAGCAGGACCACTAAGGGAAAATATAAATAAAGCAGTCTCTAAATGTTCCATTATTTTTAAAATTAATGATGAGGAAATGCAGGCTGAGTTCAAGGATAAATTTAGAGTGACAGCTCAATACAAGTTAGAAGATAGACATTTTTTGCTTGAAAAAAAAATTGTTGCTTTTGCAGGATTGGGTTTTAATAAAAAGTTTTTTGATCAATTAGCGAGCTATGGATTTAATGTTCTTAAAACGATTGATTATCCAGATCATCATCAGTATTCAGTTGAAGATATATATACCCTACTCGATCAAGCAAATGCGCTTGATGCCCATCTAATAACTACGGAAAAAGACCATATCAGAGTGCCTAATGAATTTAAAAAATCTATTAATTTTATTAAGGGAAAAATTGTAGTTGATAATGAAGAAGAATTAATTGAAGAATTTAAAAAAAATATTGATTAAACCCATTTTAGAATTTATTGAGTTTGTTTTATTTAAATTAACAAAATTATTATTAAATATTATTGGATTTAAAAATGCCTCTCTTTTTGGCGGTTATTTATTTAAAATATTAGGGCCTTTTACAAAATACAATAAAATTATTAAAACTAATATGGGATCAATATTTGATAATCAAAAAGAAATTGAGTCACTCACATTAATAAATTTTCAACAAATGGGAAAAACATTTTTTGAATTTATTAATTTAAATAATTTTAAACAAAATAATTTAACCATCATAAATGAAAAATACTTACAAGAAATTATACAAAGTAAAAAATCTTATATTTTTATATCAGCACATTATGGTAATTGGGAGATCACAAGAAATTTTTTGTTAGATTATGGATTTGAGTTACATACGGTTTATAGGCACGCAAATAATAAATTAATAGACAAAGAAATCCAAAAAATCAGAAAAAAACCTAACGCACATTTTTATAAAAAAGGCAAAGAGAGCGCTAAAAATATGATTAAAGCACTAAAAAATAATGAATATTTAGCGATATTGATTGATCAAAAGGATAGCAGTGGAAGTAAGATTAATTTCTTTAATAAGCAGGCAATTACTAATACTGGCT
>Ga0209425_10001561_pt1 | contig 26740 bp, 12 predicted proteins | sample COG_05_FD_184749 | JGI IMG/M metagenome (GOLD analysis project Ga0209425, IMG submission 184749) | Pelagic Microbial community sample from North Sea - COGITO 998_met_05 (SPAdes) (version 2) | ecosystem: Environmental > Aquatic > Marine > Neritic zone/Coastal water | place: Helgoland, sampling...
CAGTTCGTCATCACCTTCGTGCTGCTCAAAGTGCGACGAGTGAGCGGGTCCTTGGCCCCGTTGCGCTTAAAGTGCGACAGAATGGCGCTTCTCTCGTACGTGTGCCCCGAATCGACCACAAACACCGGGTCGCGGAACATGGTTCGCGTGATGGGGCACATGAGCACCTCGGGCTCGGCGTCGAGATCTGCGTCGGGGGCGTCCGGCAGGTCGCCCCGTGCGCTCGTGGAACGCCGGGTTCGCACACCGGAGCTCGCGTTTCCGGATGCCGGCTGCGACACGGCGGACGTCTTGCGCCGCTTTGAGGGCGCCATCGAACGAAAGCCCGGGGTCGCCGCGAGCACCGCGTTCGGCACTCTGATAGATCTGAGGAATTACGAAATTCGGGAGTCAGCTTCCTCAGGCACGGCACAAAATTGGAGTCGGCGCGTTTCCACACAGGTGCGAGCCACGCGGCTCTCGTTCGAGGTGGTTAAGCTGAAACAATTCATGGATGTGTTGCTAAGCATTTTGCTCAATTCATGGATGTGTTGCTAAGCAACATTCAAATAAAAATCCGTTTGCTACGTGCCTTGCAACCGCGTGACCCACGCGTTCGCGGTACAAATACCCATCACTTGCTGCATCTCGTGCGAACCCTTAAGCGTTTCCGCGTTGCCCACGATGATAAGCTTGGAGCGCGCCCTCGTCAATGCCACGTTGAGGCGACGCCGGTTTGAGAGCAAACCGCCCGTCTCGCGTCGTTCGTTGGCGCGAACAAACGAAATGACCACGCACTCCACGTCCCTCCCTTGCGCGCGGTCAATCGTGAGCGCCTCCACCTCCTGCAGATCATCGCTCGACGCGAGGTCGCGAGCCATGGCGTCCACCTGTGCGTTGTACGGCGAGAGCACCGCGCAGTCCGTGGGAGCCGCCCCTCTCGCCCGCAACCCGCGGAGCACGCGGGTGACGATCCCCCGCTCGTATTCGTTGTCCGGCTTGGCACCCTCGCGCTCAAACGCGGCGGCTCCGACCGAGGAGGTGTCCAGAAAGACGACACGGCGCATCGGATCCGTTGCGACGCGGAGCCACTCCGGGAAATCCGTGGGCGCGGGTACCGGCGCGATGAGGGTCCTGTTCGCCACCTCCGCGGTGGCGGCGCGAAGTTTCCCAGAGTATGAGAGGACGTTCGAAAACTTGGCGAGTTCGTCCGCCATGCGGTACTGGGTCCGCAGCTCAACCACCGAGATGTCGCCGTGCGCTTCGCTGAGTCGCTGTAACAGTGAAACTCCGAGACCGAGACGCTCAGCCTCCTTCGACTGCACCAGGGGTGGAAGCTGATGTGGGTCACCCACGAGCACGAAAACTCCGCCTAGGAGCAGAGGCGCGAGCGAGGCGGGCGTGGTCATTTGGCCAGCCTCATCGACGAGCACGACGTCGAAATACCCATCCGCGCCTGATCCCTTGCCCTTGCTCTCGCGGCGTGTGATCATCGGGTTGTTGGCTGCGGCGTAGCACGTCGCGCCCACCACCCTGGCGCGGTTGGCCAGGTCACCGAGCTCGGTGGAAGTATTGGCGCGGTGCCTTTCGCCGCCGGGCAGGTACGCCTCAACCTTTGGCGCACACTTGCCATCCTCGCCACCGACGCGGAGGAAATCATCGACACCAACCTCGGGCAGACGTGTCAGGATGTTATCCACCGCGTTGTGCGTGTGGGATGTGATGAGCACGGACTTGCCCATGTCGACCAGCGCCTTGACAGTCGCCGCCAACGTCGCCGATTTGCCCGCGCCTGGCAGACCCACCACGAGCGCGTAATCCCTCGCGGCCAGGATGTGCTCGACCGCGCCCCTCTGTTCTTCGTTCAGCGCTGCCACCACCGTGGACGCCGCGGGTGACAACGAGCGCATCGCCGCGGCAGCCTCGGCTTTGTCGAATTGAGGAGGCTTGAGATCGAAGATTCGCGCGCGAAGGGTATCAGCCCTCGGATCTCGCGACTGGAACACGCCAAGCACCGCGGCTCTGAGCCGCCCCGCCATGGTCGAGCCGCCGTCGTCGCGGTCGATGCGCCAGAACTCCGTGGGTGATGCCGCGCCCGGTCCGGTGGTCCGTACCGGTCGTTCCATCTCAACTTCGAGGTGCACGCCGCGTTTGCGCTCCTTGACATCCGCCAAGATCACCCGCCCCACAACCACCGCTCCCTTCTGGCGGCTCAGCACCAGCCTGTCTCCCGGCCTGAGCGCGGCGGCGAGGGAATCGTCCGCTCCATCCCAGTGCTGCGGTGCGAACGAGCCGTCCGTGTCTACGCTGGAATCGCCATCACATTTATCCACGAAGCCAGTCTCGAGCGCGTAGAGGTATTGGCGTCCCTGGCTGCGTTCGATGCCGTCGTCTCTGGGCACGTGACGAAGGGCGAAACCGTCCATGGCGAACCCGCCCCGTTTGCGAACCTCCTCGACTGGCATCCACGGCGTTGCGCGGCGAGCGGACATGGACGCGGATTCCATGTCGATCAGTCTCAGCCACCGGGCGAGCTCGGTCGCGTGCGCGTCCGTGATGTGTCCGGCTAATTCCTGAGAAAACTCAACCAGTTCGGGGTTTTGCAATTTCTTCGAGCCCCCCTCGAGAGCGGCGTTGACGGCGTAACAAGTTTCTTTGACGAAGCACCGTTCGCACGTGCTGCGGCACTGCTCGATGGGCGGTAGGGTACCGCCTGCGAGTGTAACCTCACCTTCTTCGATTTCCGTACCACCCTTTGGTCGCATTGCAGTGGCGATCATGTTCCTCCTGTGCATCAGGTACGCCAGGTCCACCGGCCCGGGCCTGATGGCGACGGTCTCGTCATCCTTCTTGTCCCTGGCGCCGCCGCCCGGATGCCTGGTGTAGTGCAGCAATCCCCAAGGCACCCGAGTCCCGTACCTCTCACCCAACATCAGCGTATATAACGTGAGCTGCGCGCCGTGCTCCCTCGGTTCCCTCCAGTACCCGGTTTTGAGCTCCACCGGGACCATGCCACTTGATACCATTCTTTTCCCGTCTGCGCCAACCTCGTCGAGCTTGCCCACAGCCACCGCGTCGATGACCCCGCGCAGACCCAGCGTTGGCGCCCATATAGTCTCCTCCGCTTCGACCATCTTGGTCACAGCCACTAGTCCGTCGGACCGGTGCGCTCCTGAGGCCAAAACCCTGCACTCCACCCCCGGCCCCGCGGAGCCGCCGCCGCCGCCCGGGTTGGCCATCCCTGGCTGCGCCGGGTGCTTCACCAGCTGTCGGGTCCACTTGTGCACGCCGGGCCCGACGTACCTGAGCCGGTCCAGCGCCTCCTTCTCCGTGGTACCGGACAAAAACAGTCGGTCCGCGGATGCATCGACGAGCTCGGCGGAGTGTTTGAAGAAGCCCTTGGCGCCCGGTCCGGTGTTGAACGCCGCCGCGAAGAGGGAAGCTTCGCTCAGTTCGTGCGCCAAAGTTCCCAGCATCGCCGCCTGCGCGTGCTGCGCCCCTCCAACCTCCGGCACGACCGCCTGTAGCATCGTTCGTCTGAGGCAATCTATGCTGCCCCCCACGGCGGTGGAGTTGACGAGGTGCGAGGGATGGATCACGAGGAGCTGACCGCTGTGTTGCGTCACGTCGATGGGAGCGGAGACGTCGAAGCCCTTCCCGGGATCCCCGAGGTTTATCGGCGGTCCGCTCCTGGCGTGGGGGGCGACGAGCCTGATGAGATCCCCGGGACGGATCTTGGATTCCGCCCACATGTCGTGGAGCCTCAGTGTACGCACGTCGGGCTCGCCCTCCTCGGGTTTGCACACCTTCGCCACCACCTCGAGGTAATGGTCGGGGGACCATCCGACAGATTCAACCTTCCACGCGTTGAGAGCGCGTCCCTCCGCCTCGACGCGCGCCAGGCGCTCCAACTCAGCCTTGCGCTCCTTCTCAGCGTCCTTCGCACTGACCTCGTGGCTGGTGGTGAGAGCCGCCGCAGCGGCAGCGGCAGTCTCCTTCCGTTTGTTGGCGATGGCGAGTTGCTCCGTCTCAGCAAACGCCTCGAGGTCAAAGTCGTCAAAGTCGTCGTCGCACTGAAACTCAGCCGGTTCGCTCTTTTTGGCAGCCTCGGGCTGTGGCTTCGCAACTTCGGGCGCTGGTTTCGCAACCTCGGGCGGTGGTTTTGGAACCTCCCGAGTCCGCTCCTCTGGCTTTGCCTGCTCCGTGATACTCGGTCGATCGGCGTCATCCCCTCGAATCGACACACCCGCGACGGTTTCGCTGTGCGGTATGTGATCCTCGATGTTCCCCAGTAGCTGGAGGATGTCGCCGTTCCCTTCGCGAGCGCCCCTCCTGAGTCCAGAGCCGGGCGTCGGAACGGACTGCCTTCCCAGCGAGCTCGCTGAACCCGGGGTCCTGGCGGTCCCAAGCACGGGGCCCACGCTACCGTTGGCTCGAGGCGTCGGCGCGCATCCCTCCAACGCCCTGACGTCGGCGAGTAGCGCGGCGCCCGAACTGTCAAGCGTCCTGGGCGACTCCATGGTCGACTCCACCCCGGTGACCGCATCACCCGCGCCGAACGCGTCCAGCTGTCTCGTGAGCTTGTTCCTCATCGCCGCCTGCTCCTTCGCCGCCGCGTTGCCCCTTCCCATGAACAGAAGCTGGTTCACTACCGCACCCCCCGCACGTCCGGCACCGCCGGTGTTGGCTCTCGTGGATGCGTGAGCGCGATGCCTGGGCGGCGATACGCTCTTCCACGTCACCCCGGCGCGATCTCCATCGTCCATCTGACTCAGAAGGTACCCATCGGGGAGGTCCGGGTCCGATATCCGCGGGCGCTTCACCGGGGCGGGGCGCGCGAATCGATGGGGGCCGAGCTGTTGAACGTCAGATGCGTTCTCCTTGTCCCCTGTCGGACTGATCGGACTGATATCGCGAGATTGGTGGGAACCGGACGCGCCGCCGGTTTCCGCATGGGACTGTGGGTCATGTGCCATCACTTCCCCACTTTATCCCGCTCGATTCGCGCCACCGCGCGCTTCCTCAGTGCCCGAGATCCACAGTTTTGGCAAAACCAAAGGGGTGCCCGTTTTGAATTCTTTGGTTTTTCCAACCGGGGAACGCGCTGCTGGACCCTCCACCGTCCATCATCATTCGTTCGGTCGCACACAAGACAAGAGCGTGTCGAAATGGTTCACAAGGTTCTCGCCCCGATCAAGCCGACCGGCGGTGCCGTCGGCGTCGGACTCCTCGTCGGGTTCGCCGGCGCCGCCGTGTGCACCCAGTTCCTGTCCCTGAACATGCCCTTCGGAGGTGCGACGATCTTCCAACCCGCCCCGGAATTCTACCCCGTCCCCCTCGGTGCGCCGCTCGGCGACTGTCTGCGGTCGTCCATCGCCCCACCGACGGTTGGGTTCGCGCGTGAGGAGTACGTCCACAGATGCGTTCGAACGGTACAGACGGGACGCACGGCCCCGTCACGACCGCGAACCCCGGAACGATCGCGACCCGACCGAGAGGCCAACAACCCTAAATCTCCGAGATATCTCCGCTGACGCCCTCCTTCCCACCCGCCCACACGACGCAGGCGCGCTCCCCCACACCGTGACTAACCCGGAGTGGGCCAAGGCGACCGCGGAGATCATGAAGTCCTCTTGGGAGCGTGAGGGTGCTCCCGACAGGCCGATCGGTCTCAACCCGATGAAGGGCCCCAAGTAGGAATTCCACTTTTTTTCAGACCATGTAATCCTATGAACACCATCGAACACGAGACGTGCCACGAGTCGTTTGGTATCGCGTGATGCATGTCACTCGCGGCTAAAAAGGTTATTACATCGCGCGGTTATGTTATTACGTCTCGTCCAACTCGGCTCATCCCCGGATGAACTGCCTCTTGTCGCTCGCGTCTCTCTTACCGTACGGATTATCCGCCGAGAAGCCGTGGCCCGTGCCCTTCTGCCTGCGGTAGTCGCTCCCTCCCTTCGCCCTCTCCATCCCCTTCCCGTCGCCGATCCTCTTCCTCCCGTTCGCGGCTTTGCTGTCGAGGTTGAGCTGCACCTTCGGCGGGCGGTGGAAGCCGAACGAGACCGCCACCGACACGAGGTTGAGCTCGTGGACGTTGTAGACATCCTTGAGCGTGTGCGAGTTGTACGCGAGGATGTAGCTCCTGTACGCGTCCCTGGCGGACTGGTGAAGGTAGTAGTTCTTCTCGACCAGTTTCTCCAGCTGCGACTGCACGTTCGCGATCTTCTTCTGGGGGAATTCGTACTCGTTGAGGGGCACCTTCGCCGCCTTGAGGTACTTGAGGAACCCGAGCTCCTCGGGAATGAGAAACAGGAGCGCGCGGCCCTTGCCCTCGGTTCCACGCGCGGTGCGTCCAACCCTGTGAATGTACTCCTTGGGGTCGTCGGGAGGATCGAACTGGATGATCCAATCCACCGCGGGGATGTCGAGTCCACGCGCGGCGACGTCCGTGCACAGAAGGATGCCGCGGTCGGCTTTGCAAAACTCAAAGAACGTCGTCGTCCGCCTCTGCTGCTTCTGCTTCCCGTGAATGTCGCTGACGGGGATGTCGATGTAGTTGAGCAGCTCGGCGTGGTACTTGACGCTGTTGCAGCTGCTGAAGAACACCATCACTTTCTTCTTCAGGTTCTTCTTCAGGAACGTGAACAACAGCAGGAACCTCTTCTCGCTCGGCACCACGCAGTACCCTTGCTCGACGCCAGTCGCGGTGCTCACCGCCCTCGCGTCGTCGACGCCGATGTAGGTGGGCGACTTGAGGGAGAGACGCGCGAGGTCCTCAACCTTCGTGGTCTGCGTGGCGCTGAACAGCATGGTCTGCCTGTCCTTGGGAATCATGCGAACGATGGTGCGCATCTCCTCCTCGAACCCGATGTCGAGCATGCGGTCCGCCTCGTCCATGCAGAACACCTTCAGGCTACTAAACGTGAACCCCTTGGTGTTCTGCATGTGGTCCAGCAGCCTGCCTGGGGTGGCGACCAGCAAGTTGACGCCCCTGACCAGCTTCTCCGCCTCCGCACGCCTGTTGGCGCCTCCGATGATGAGCCCGTGCGTCTGCGAGTGCTTCTTCATGAGCTGCTGCGCCACGTTGTAGATTTGGAGCGCGAGCTCCCGCGTCGGGGTGAGCACCATCACGCCGGTGCCGTTGCGGGGCATGAACTTGCCGTGGTACAGGAGCTCGATCGAGGGAATGAGGAACGCGAGCGTCTTACCGGAACCGGTGCGCGCGGCGCCGAGGACGTCGCGGCCCGCGAGGAGGGGCGGGATGGTCCTCGCCTGCACCTCGGTCATCTTCGCGTACCCGAGCTCGTTGATGCCCGCCATGGTGGGCTTGGACAGGGTGATGGAGTCGAACGTCTTGTCGCTCAGGATTCCGTCCACCTGCACCTGGATACGCTCGCCCTTGGGCGCCTCCTTCTCCGGCGTCTCGTCGTCCGCGTCCTCCTCCTCCTCGTCGCTCTCCTCGTCGCTCTCCTCCTCCTCGGCAGCGGCCGCCTCCTCCTCCTTTTTTTTCTTCTTCGCCGCCTTCCTCTCCTTGTGGTCCATGCCGGGCATCGCCGCCGTCTCGGCCTCCTCGCGCTCGCGCTTCTTGGCGGCGAGCTTTGTCTTTTTCTTCATCGTGCGGAGAGCCTTGAGCTCCTCCGCGGACATTCCCGAGCCTCCCATGGTGGTCGTGGGACGTGGGCTGCCGTCGAAATTAGTGCCGAGCGGCGGCGGCGGCAACGCCTGATAAAATTCTGAAGTCGGCGGCAGATTCGTCTGTCTGGCTGTCTGACTGTCTGGCTGTGAAATCGTAGAGTTTACTGTTGGCCCAAAACTTTGGGTCAGGCTTCACTCTGACCCGCGCGCTCGCTTCGGAGCGCGCACGCGCAGGTCTTGGTCCCGCGGCCGCAATGGCAGGCCGCGGCGTCGATTCCCTTCTCGGGTCGCTCTTCGTGGTCGTGTATCCCCGCAAGAGCATCCGAACCGTGCGCCCATACGCGTGATTGTCGGCGGCTGGTGAGTAGATCGTCGTTAGAGACGCAACCTAGGTTTTGTCGCGCCGCCCTCGAGGCGTCGTTGACACCCGTCCGGACCGATGCCCGAGCTGGAGTGCCTCCTTACGTCGTCGAAGATGAGCGATGATGACCTTGTTTTATGTTTTTCTGACACCTCTTGTGCGAGGGTCACGTTACTCGATGAACTCACTATGCAACCCACTGAGCCCATCTCGACGACGACAAAAGCGAGGCACACACATCCAGCTTTCCACTCGGTTCGCAACACCCGTGGTTTTCGAGGCGATTTCCCGACGAAGCGGCGCGCGCATGACGTGAGTGAGGAACACGAGAACCAAATTAGATGACGAGACTGAAACCTTGTGTTGACAACAGTTTCAGCCTTGACTGACACGTGCGCATGCGCCCGCCGCCCGCTCGGATGTTTTCACCTCGGAGACTTTGTTTTTTTTCTCGTTTCTCGCAGCCAAAGCCGGCGGAGGCGAATGCATAACTCGTGGGGCAACCCGCCGGGACGTCAAACCTGGTGTAGTTATGCGCGACAGGTGCCCTCGTGACTTAGTGCTGCGTAGATGAACGAACGTCATGTCTGTTCGAGTTGACCTCTTGGAACGATTCTCGGACCTGATGCACGTCCCACAAGCATCTTTCGCGTCGCGCTGGGCGTCCTGCCGGTGACGATAACTCACAACAAAACATTCATGCGTGTCAAATGAACGCTTGAGTAATTACTTGTGTGGTGATCACAACTTAGAATCCGAGGCACGATACGTTCTGGAGGATTCCCCGCACGACGAAAGCGCTGTTTTACCCGATGCCCGGCGCCGCGTATTCATCTTCCCTCCGCGCTCGTCCGCACGACGTTTTTCGGAATGTCCGAGGGCAAGTGAGCGCGGGGTGCCTAACGAGCGGCGAAGACATGACGGGTCGTTGAGTCTCCTTCTCGTCCTTGTCGGGATAGGAATAATTTACGCCCGGCATATCTCCACTCGGCACGTTTGCTCGGTCTGCATCGTTTCATACTGTGATTGCATCCCTCGGGAAGTTGCAGTCACGGGAATACACGGTGCAAAATTCTCGCGCCGTCTTCCATGTGTTTCTGCATCCTTCGGGCGTTGCAGTTACATCCATAATCGTGTGCGACATGCGAGCATTTTTCATCGGCCCGGCACCGACGTCCGATGAGGATAACACATCAAGATCTGCTATGAACTTCTGTGATATCACACTTTTTTACATTCTTCTATTCTGAGGGCAGCGGTGCTCCTCTGGGTGTCGATCGGCACGACCCGCACATCCCCTCGATAGCAGGCATCTGACCCTTCAGGCCTATTCTTCCCCGCGCGCAGGTTCGGATTCGACGGAATCTATGGGGTTTGCGCGCCAAATGTGGCCCACCCCTTCCATGACGGAATCTATGGGGTTTGCGCGCCAAATGTGGCCCACCCCTTCCATGTGGTTGTTCGCCAGCAGTTGGCCAGCCACATACATGCTCGTTAACGATACGAGTTCGTAGCGAGCGTGTCCTTGCTGGCACCAGGCGGTTGTACAGGCAGTCGTCTCGCGTCAAGATTAAGTTTGTCAGCATTGGGTATATATTGTAACCATATCGTTGTAAACCATCGTGAACATCTTTTACAAAGGTCATCCTACGTCTCACCTGCGACGCTTCGCCGGGGGCTCATCAGCCTGCTTCACCTTGGCCCTGCTGCGCGTCATGCGCGGTGACGGTCCCTTCTTCTTGCCAGAGGATGGTGGGGTCTTTGGTTTCTTGACCGGCTGCTCGTCTTCCTCGCTGTCCTCTTCGCCATCGCTGGCGAGTGCAGTCTCGAGGGCGTCTCCATCCTCTCCTTCGCCGCCGGAATCGTCGTCGTCCGAGTTTTGAATCGGCGGGTTGGAGCCAAAGTCCGACTCGATCATGGACTGGTAGTCATCGTACGAGGCGAAGGTGGTGTCGATGCCCTGGTTCTTGCTGCTCTTGGGCACGGCGCTCACGAGGGTGATGGGCTCGTCCGCGACCTTCTTAGTCTTCGGCTTTGGCTCTTCGGATTCAGACTCGGAGTCTTCGTCCTCGTCGTCACTCTCATCCATCTCATCATCATCCAAAGCCTCCTCCTCATCGTCCGACTCAGCCTGAGCCAACGCCCGCTGAACCTCGTCGTCGCTGTCGACGTCCGGTCCGTCGTACTCCCACACCTGAACCCCGTCGTCGCCCTCCTCCTCTTCGTCATCCTCATCCTCGGGTTCTTCCGGCTCGTTCGACTTTCGGTGCAGGAGGTACCCGGGCTTGTATCCGTAAGCCTTGGCCAGCGAGCTGTAGTTGAACTTGTCGGCGTCCACGGATTTCTCCTCCTTGCGCTCCTCGGCGTCAAGCGCGGCGTCCACCTCATCGTCTGAGTCGCCAGTGAAACCGGCCGACCTGGTGTCGATGGAAGGTTTGAGACCGCGACCCTTCTTGCCGCGACTGACTTCCACCTCCTCGTCCGATTCGGAATCGGGCATCTCGAGATCGCCGAGGTCGACGTCGTCGTCGTCCTCCTCCTCGTCATCCTCCTCGACACCCTCGATACCAGCCTTGGCCTTGGCCTTCTTCCTGCGCTCCGCGGCGGCGTCGTCATCTTCCTCCTCTTCGTCGTCGGATCCCTCGTCGTCGGATCCTTCGGCGTCGCGCTTCTTCTTCTTTGCCTTTTTGGTTTCCGACTTGTTGGCGTAGTAGCGGTGAAAGAACACGTCGCTGGGCTCAACCTCAGCCTCGGTGAGCGACGCAAACTCAGCGGTTCCCGGGGCGACCGCGGCAGTAGCGGCCGCGGCGTCCTGATCACGATGCTTCGCCATGGTGGACGATCCTCCTTTCGAAACACCCGTCCTGCTCTTGTTCTTCTTCTGCAGCCACTTGTCGAGGAACGCGGTGAGCGTCATATCCGCGAGCGGGTCTCCGTCGTACTCCACGTTCGTTCCATACAGAAGAGACCTGGCCATCGCCGCGACCGACGGGTGCACGTTTCTCTCCAGCGTCGCGAGCTCCCACCAGCAGGACTGGTCAGCCTTGGCGTACAGCGGGTCACGCTTGGACATGTCGTATCGGTGCGCCGCGGTTTCAATCGCCTTCTTGGCAGCCTTGAGCTTCTTACCCTCCGAGTCTGAATCCGAGTCCGAACCGGCCTCGGCGCGCCCGTTTTCCTTGGTGTCCATATCCTCATCGTCGTCGTCAACGTCGACGAAGTGTTCCACGTCGTCACCCTCGTCGCCCTCGCGCGGTTGACGAACCGCGTCCCAGTGGCTGGGCTTGAGCCTCAAAAACTCAGAGACGAGCATGAGGGAGCCGCACGCGAAAGGAGCGGGCGCGTGAGCAGCCACCTGGAGGAGTCGCTTGACCATCGCCGCAGCCCTGGGCGGCTGAGGGTCGTCCTTCAAGGCTCGGAACGTCAGCGACATGAGCTGACCCGCCGCAGCGCTGGACCCACGCGGCGCGCCGGGATGAAGCAGCACGGAGTAGAGAGCGCGGTAGAACCTGTCAGAAACAGCCGCGCGAGAAGAGAGCAACTGCAAGAGAAGGGAGAGCGCCTGGAGCGCACCGCCGAGGTTCGGCGAGTGCGCGATGGCGAAAAGCGCCGGGGATACCTTCTCCACCAGCGGCTCGACCGCGTCTGCGTCGACGTAGGGAAACGCCCGGTTGATGCCGGTGAGGAGAGCGGAGACGACTCGGGCGTCGACGCCGGCGCCCAGCGGCGTCGCCGGAGCCCTGAGCCCGTTCAGCCCATCGGATTTCTTGGGGCGTCCACCCCTCCCGCCGGGTCCTCCACGACCGCCCCTACCTCCCCTACCGCCGCGCCCGCCCTTCTTCGCACCGTCGCGCCACCGCTGCTTCTTGTCATTGGATCCCTTTTTGTCGTCGCCATCCTCCGCCGCGCCGCCGTTCTCCGCCGTCTCCTTGCTCCTCTTGTGGAGCATATTGAACACGCTGAAGTAAAACTCGACGAGCTGTGCGGCGAGCTTCTCCCCCTCGCTCGTGTGATTCAGCGGGAACTGGTTGAGCAACACCGCCGCGTAGTACTGAGCCTTGAGCCCGACGCCGCGGCGGAAGCAAAACGTCTCAACCTCCCTCGCCACGACGCGCTTCATCGCGGGGTGGTCCTTGCTGACGAGCTCCAGCAGCAGGTGCGCAGCGTTCGACGCCGTCCGTCTGTGCGGGTCTCCCAGCTTGTTCACGAGGATGTTCAGCAAACCGCGTTCCTGCTCGGGCGTGCACTTGAGCATGTCGTACGCAGCCTTGACGGATTTTTCCTTGAGCACGGGCAGCGGATCTCGGCTCAGCGCATCGAGCGCGTTGACGAACCTCGTGTACGCGCGCTTGATCATGTCCTCGATGTACCAAAACAACAGCCTCTTGCGCTCCAGTGGTCCAGCAGCAGACTTCTCCAGCGGTTGTTCGGAGAAATACCGCAGCTTTCGGTCCGGCGGCAGGAGCGCGTCGCGGAAAAGTTCCTGCAGAGCCTGCACAGCCTGCACCGCACCGCGCTTGCCTCCCTTGACCCTGGCCTTCTCCAGCAGCGCGAGCAGGGTTTCCAGCGACTTCATGTTCGCCACGGGATCCTCCTGAGCCAGCACGGTGGCGGCGGCGATCTTATCCGCGGCGGTACCGCTAGTGCGCACGAGCTTGAGCCATTTGGAATCCGCGGATCCCGACCTGCTCGCCTGTTTCTCGTGCATCGCGACGCGCTCCTCCAGCGCCTTCCTCGCCGCATCCTCCTTGGCGTCCATCTCACGCTGCGGTAGCTCCTTCGCCGACTTGGCGATCGACGCGGGAAGCGCCAGGGTGGCCGACGCCTCGTACCAGATGTTGCTCAGGCGCTCCGACTCGCCGCCGCCGCCGCCGCCGCCCTCCTTGTCGGGTCGCGGGCCCGCGCCGGGGTTCCACGCTCGACCGCGCCTGGGAGGCAGGTCGCCGGGCTTGAGGTTCTTCTTCCCCTCCCCGTCATCTTTCTTTTTCTTCTTCTTCCCGCCCGCTCCGCCGAGCACGCCCGCGCCCGCCATCGCGATGGACAGGACAAGTGTGATGATGGATGCGAGCGAGCGCGAGTTGAGCCTCGAGAATTTAGAAGAACTGAAGCCCTTGAACGATAGTCATCCTGTTAGGTTGCGTCTTGCTAATTATTGCCGAAATACGCACGCAATTCAGTGTTGTCGTATTACCCTCCAATGACAAATACGTGGCTTGATTTTTGGCAACGAATAAAGTGCGACGTCACTGCTGCGTCTGTCACACCTCTGAGCGCAGCGTTGAACGATGAGCCTGCGCCAGAAGATCATCGGTGCGGCGGCGCGGTGGGCTGGCTCGTCCGCCGCCCCGCAGTGGGCCCGTCAGGCTGCCTGCGGGTTCCACTCCACCGGAGCGGCGTCCGCAGCCGCAGGAGCGCCCGGTGCGTCCCCCCGCGGATTGTTGCTTTCTTCCCCCAACGTGTCACGCCCCGATGATCGAAGCGTCGCCGGTTGTTCTCGTCCGTCGGCGGGGTCCGCGACGCGTGTGGCTCCGAGGCTCCGTTCGGTCGATCTATACGCGTGTTTTCTGCGCGACTGCATCGTTCCCACGCCGCGATGTCCGCTGGATCGCGCGCGCGAGATCCTGCCAACCCCCCTTTCGCCGAAAATATCTCGCCCCGCCGTCTGACCTAAAATTCGACCTCCCTCAACGACAGGCAAGAGCGCTTACACCATCATCGACCACGAGTACGATGCCGTCGTCGTCGGTGCGGGTGGTGCGGGTCTTCGCGCCGCCATCGGCCTGTCCGAGCACGGTCTCAAGACGGCGTGCATCACCAAGCTCTTCCCCACGCGTTCGCACACGGTAGCCGCGCAAGGTGGCATCAACGCCGCTCTCGGAAACATGACCGAGGACGACTGGAGGTGGCACGCGTACGACACCATCAAGGGTTCGGACTGGCTCGGTGACCAGGATGCCATCCAGTACATGTGCCGCGAGGCGCCCAAGGCTGTGATCGAGCTCGAGAACTACGGCTTGCCCTTCAGTCGCACCGACGACGGCAAGATCTACCAGCGCGCCTTCGGGGGCCAGTCGCTGGACTACGGCAAGGGTGGCCAGGCGTACAGGTGCGCGTGCGCCGCGGACAGGACTGGACACGCGATGCTTCACACCCTCTACGGACAGGCGCTCAAGCACGACACCCAGTTCTTCGTGGAGTACTTTGCGCTTGATCTCATCATGCACGAGGGCGAGTGCGTCGGCGTCGTCGCGATGTGCATGGAGGACGGAACCCTCCACAGGTTCAGGTCGCACAAGACGGTGCTGGCGACGGGAGGCTACGGACGCGCGTACTTCTCCGCGACGTCCGCGCACACGTGCACGGGAGACGGTAACGCGATGGCGACGCGCGCGGGTCTCCCCATGCAGGATCAAGAGTTTGTCCAGTTCCACCCCACCGGCATCTACGGCGCCGGGTGCCTCATCACCGAGGGCTCGCGCGGTGAGGGTGGTATCCTCCGGAACAGCGAGGGTGAGCGCTTCATGGAGCGTTACGCGCCCTCCGCCAAGGATCTCGCCTCTCGCGATGTCGTGTCTCGCTCGATGACCCTCGAGATTCGCGAGGGACGCGGCGTCGGGCCGGAAAAGGACCACATCTACCTCCACCTCAACCACCTTCCCCCCGAGCTCCTCGCCGAGCGTCTGCCGGGTATCTCGGAGACTGCCGCGATCTTCGCCGGTGTGGACGTCACCAAGGAGCCCATCCCGGTGATCCCCACCGTGCACTACAACATGGGTGGCATCCCCACCAACTACAAGGGTGAGGTGCTGACCCTGGGCGCCGACGGCAAGGACACGACCGTGCCGGGCCTGCTCGCCGCGGGTGAGTGCGCGAGCTCCTCCGTGCACGGTGCCAATCGCCTCGGCGCCAACTCCCTTCTCGACATCGTCGTTTTCGGCCGTGCGTGCGCGAACACCATCTCCGAGACCCTCAAGCCCGGCATGCCCCACAAGAAGATTCCCTCCGACGCGGGTGAGAATGCCGTGGCGCATCTGGACAAGGTTCGATGGAGCAACGGCGAGCACTCCACCGCGGATGTCAGGAAGACGATGCAGAGGGTGATGCAGGACGACGCCGCCGTGTTCCGTACGCAGGAGACCCTGGCCGAGGGCGTGAAGAAGATTGACGAGGTCGCCGCCCGATTGGACAACCTCAAGGTGACGGACAAGAGCATGGTGTGGAACACCGACCTCATCGAGGCGCTCGAGCTCCACAACCTGATGCCCAACGCGCAGATCACCATGCACTCCGCCGAGCAGCGCAAGGAGAGCCGCGGTGCGCACGCTCGCGAGGACTTCCCCGACCGTGACGATGTCAACTGGATGAAACACACCCTCGCGTGGGTCGACGAGAAGCGCAAGGTGAGCGTCGACTACCGCGCGGTCATCCAGACCCCGCTCGACGACGAGATGGAGCACGTGCCCCCCAGGGCGAGGGTGTACTAAACTACGAATGTAGCAAAATAATTTTTCAAAATCGTTATTGTTTTCAAAACCGGTTGTGCTACTAGTCCATCCAATCTACGTCGGCGTTTTCTGGATGTTCCGGATCACTTCCAGGACATCCTTCATCCCTGAGGTATCTCCGCACCGCGCCCAGTCCTCGCGTGTACTTGACGCACGCGAAGGTTTCATCCTCCCACGGCGCGCCGTTCTCTCGAGCCCACCCGAGCAACTCCAGGTGACCCAACTTTGCGAGCTCAGTCGTGGTCCCATCCGCCCAATCGACCTCACGCTCTCTCAGCCATTTCATCGCCTCCAACATACCACCCATCGCGGCGTCCCATATGTTATCCGAAGTCAGAGGCACGTGCGCGACGTCGTATGCCCACCGCAGGCACTCGAACCCGGGTCCATGCCGAGCCCACCCGGCGGTGACGTTGACTTCGTCGCTAAAGTCCGCGGGCCTCGCACCGACCGTGAACAGCCAACGCAACATCTCGATCTGCCCGCACACGCCCGCCATCCTCCAAACCTGCGCGATTTTGTCGAAGAAGTCTGGGTTCTGCTCCCAGAGGTATTTGAGCACCTCGAGCCGACCGTTTTCCACGGCGCGCTTGACGCACCGATCCGCGTTGATGGAACACCCTCCAATTTGATACGCCCACCTCAAAACCTCCAGGTGTCCAGCCTTCGCCGCCTCTTCGGTGGTCCACGCATTCCAAGGGCACGCGGAACCTTTGCCGTGCACGCCTTCGTCTCTGAGCCACCTCAGAATCTGGAGATGACCGCCCCGCGCCGCCAGCGAACACGCCGCCGCGCTCCACTCGCACCCGTTCTCTCGCGCCCACGCCAAGATGTCGAGGTGCCCGCGCTCAGCCGCACTCTCGATGGTCCAACACAACCAATCGCATCCATTTCCCCTCGCCCATTTCAACACCTCCAGGTGTCCGCCCTCCGCTGCCGCCGCCGTTGTGAGCGCATCCCAGGGCAGTCCTTGCTCCACCGCCCACTTCAGAACATCGAGTTGACCGTACAAAGCGATGGTGGCACAGACGGTGGTGTCCATCGGGCAGCCGTGGTCTCGCGCCCACGCCAGTCGCTCTACAGACCCGACAAAGTCCTTAAGCTGCAGCCTCCCGCTGGTGGACGGGTCCAAACCGGCATCCTTCACGAGGTCGCGGCCGCTTCGGCAGGTTTCGAGTAACGATGCCCTGTCCGCGAGATCCAGGCGGCCGAGCACCTCCTCCTTGAGGAACGCGGTGCCGAACTCGAAGAGCGCAGGAGCGCTATCCTCCTCGGATACGCCCATCGCTCAAGGGAAAGCGTTCCAAACCCTCCCCTCACGACCGGTACGGCATCGGCGCTCCGCGTTGTGGAAGTTTGACTTTTCAAAGCAGACAGATGGGCACCTCTGTTGCAAATCAGTTCAAACGGCGCCTGGGGATGGGTGCCGTCGGGAAGAAGCGCTCGGCAGAGCGCGTGGAGGAGGCGACGGAGAGCTTCCGTAAGGTCCTCGATAGTCTCACGAACGAGGCGTCGGCGAGCGGGAAGCGGCTCAGCCTCTGGGCCCGGGCTCCGAAGCCGAGGCCGATATACGAGGTTGCAGATCTCTACGCCGAGCGCGCTGCGACGCCGAAGAAGAAGCCTCAGACGCACGTGGAGGTGACGCCCGTGGCGCCGTCGCTCTTCTACGCGTCCAAGGACTACACACGCGCGGATGGCTCGTCAGATCCGCACCCCTTCATCTCCGAGTGGCAGGAAAGGGCCGTGAGACGGAAGGTTGAGAGGATCGCGGCGAAAGCTCGAAGGAGCACGGGCGGCGCGGTTCACGAGGAGCCGTACAGAGAGTTCCCGCGGCAGCAGATGGCGTTCGAGTGGGGAGACGAATGGGAGACGAAGCAGAGGGACGAGCGACAGGATACGCACCGACCGAGCACGATGAGATTCTTCTCGGCGGAGGATCACGGGACCGGTCGGCGCAAGTTCATCGCGTCGACGTACGAAGAGTTCTGGCGCAGGTACAGCGCCCCGGAGCTGTACGACAGAAGGCATCACTACGAGCTCATACGCGAGGGCACGGCGTGTTATCTGTACTACGACCTGGAGTACGCGACGAGCGCGAATCCGGGTGTCGACGGAGTAGCCGCGACGGATGCGCTCGTCGAGCTCACGCTGGAAGACCTCGCGACACACGAGGGCGTCGTCGGCGCTGACGGTGCACCGCTTCGACCCAACCAGTGCGTGATGGAGCTGCAGTCCACCAAACCGACAAAGTTCTCGCGGCACCTCGTGTTCAGGACTCCGGGTGTCGCGTTTGCAAACGCAGCGCACGCGGGTCACTTTGTCCGCAGACTTTTCGACAGGATAGTGAAGGAACGGGACACCGACCCGCGGTGCGAGGCGTGCTTCGTGCACAAGGAGGACGAAGGCGGGGGAGATGGTGGTGGCGAGCGCACCACTCCGTTCGTTGACCTCGGTGTGTACACGCGCAATCGAGCGTTTCGGCTCTACCTGTCGTCGAAGAGCGGGAAGAAGGTTCGGCTGCTGCCGACGCACCGCCTGTGGCGCCCGCCCGGCGTCACGGCTCCGGCGACGCAGGCTGATGAGACCATGTTCTACTCCTCTCTGTTGTGCAACGTGGAGCAGGGTGCCAGGCTCATCTCCTACGAGGGTGTCGGGCAGCAGAGCTCGTACATCGGTGGCAGGCAGCTCCAGGGCTACGGCGTGATGACGGCGGAACAAGCGACCGTTGACCGCGGCGACCGTCCTCGCGGCGTCACCGACGGCGTCATGCCGTGCCCTGACACAGCCGCGTTTATATGCCGCGACTTTGACGAATGGTCACCTCCGGGATGTTCCGGTGCTGAAGTGCGAACGTGGGCCGCGTTCCCGGACCACGGGGTGGTGGTGATGAACATGCATAAGAACAGGTTCTGCGAGAATGTCGAGCGCGCGCACAAGTCCAACAACGTGATGTTCGTGGTGGACTTTAGAGAGGGTGCGTATTACCAGCGATGCCACGACCCTGAGTGTCGTGGTCACAGGGGTTGCCTTCGACCGCTTCCCTCAGAGTTGGCGCGTGACGCTGTCGCACTCGCATCGTTCGCCGCGGAGGAGGAGAAGACGCAGTGGACGCCTCCGAGCTTCGACGACGATGACGACGAGGAAGCCTTCTGGTCCATCGCGGCGGAGGAGGATGGACAACCGGAGACGAAAGGTGACGCGTGGAAGCCACCTGAGTTCGCGGATGATGAAGCCGACGCGCCATTCTGGGCTGAGGCGGCGGCGTTAGCATAGCAAGCTGACCGGATTTAGCACACCGGCTCGTAGAAAATCTTGGACGAGACAAAGCCTCTGACTCGACTCGGCAACCTCCCGACTATCCCTTCCCAGAACCACTGGCACGCATGAGGCGACGCGATGAGGACGTATCGAGGGTACTGAGCGCCCTGAAGCTAGCTCGCGATTACCTGTCCTCGGTCACCGTGGCGAAGTACCTGGATGACCGCTCGACGGGACCGAAGGTTACCCAGACCCTCGCCAAGCGAACTCCTACTGTTTTCGTCGACCCCGGCGACACGTTGGGCTCGATACTCGACACGCTCGCGGCCCATCGCCTCTCCTCCGCCCCCGTCATCGACCGCACCAATGGATCCTTCTCGGGCTTCGTCGATGTCCACGAGATACTCGCCATCTTCGTCAGAGCTTGCCGCAAGTGGCTGGTCCTAGGCACGGGATACGGCTCGGAGCTGGACAGGCCCCCCGTCACGACGACCACGTCGGAGACCGTCGGTATCAACCCTGGTAGGCTCAGGAACGAGGAATACGGTGACATGAAGGAAGCTGACCTGGTATCCAACCTTCAGTCCACCCTCGGCGCGGGACTCTTCTCCCAAACACTCAGGGCTGCGAGACTGGAAAACCCCGTTCACGAGCGAGGCGACGGCGAGGCAATCTACCGCGGGTACAAGAGCGCTTCGATCCTCGCTCTGATCTGCGGCGCGTTTTTCCACCCCATGACCAAGCGCCCGCTCTCACCCACGCACCCGCTGGCTTGCAACCACAGGGTCGGGGTGTACGATTGGGACCCCGCTTTCGACGACGGGTCCAAGGTGACCGACGCGAGCGAGTTTGAGCTTGTTTCCCAGTCCGATCTCATCCGCTTGATCCACGAGCACAGAGACGACGTCAAGATCGCGCCTCTGATGGAGCTCAGCGTGCGTGAGTGCGGCCTCCTTCGATCGAGGTCCCAGACTGCTCGCGCGTGGAACCAGCAGGAAGGCAACGGAAGCGGCGGCGGCGGATCCGAGTCTCCCACCGCTCGAGCGGCGCACACTCACGCCGTCCCCCCCGATCCCGGCATCTCTCTCCCTGCCCCGTATCACTACCGCGGTGTCCTGTGCGTGTCCGCGTCTAGAACCACCGCGCTCGAGGCGTTCGCACTCATGGACGCCGAGAGAGTTTCCGCGCTGGGCATCTGCGACGACGAGTACAAGATTGTCGCCAACGTTTCAATCAGCGATCTTCGAGGTATCACGGCGACGAACATTCATCGGCTCTCGCTCAACATCGACGAATTCCTGAGACAGCAGCGAGGCAGTTTCTCCTTTGGCCGCGCGATGTCCGATAACCCCGGGCTCGATGAAATGAACGATGTCGTCTGCTGTGGGATCCACGCCACGATCGGCGACGTGGTGTCCAGCATGGTGTCGGCCAGGCTCCATCACATCTACGTCGTCAGCGGCGACGGGCACCCTCTTTCTTTGGTGACACCGAGTGACGTGCTGCGGCTGCTGTCGGAGGAGCTGATCGAGGGATAGTGACGAACACGTTTGAACGAATACACGCATTTTGAACAAATACACGCATGCACACTACGATTACCCCCGGGAACCCACCCAGTCCTCGTACTCGTCCGATGACACCCCGAGCTCGTTTCGAATGAACGCGACCATCCGCTCGCCTCGGGACAGATCCTTCGGGTCGAGCCCGGCGCACATCGTGAAGAATGCATCGCGATCGAACATCCTCCCGCTCTCAATCACGTCCCTCACCGCGACGCCGACGACCAACTCCGCCCTGTTGGGCTCCCTTCGAGCGAATCCCCTGTTGTCCGCACCCGCGGCACCGAACCCGCCGGGCACAGCCTCGCCGATACCCCCCGCTCCACCGCCGCCTGGCTTTGACAGGAAATAAGCTGTACCCTCCGACGTACCCACGACTTTCAGAATTCTCGCGTACCACGGGTGCGTATCGAGCGCCCGGATGGAATCCCACAGCCGCCGCCTCTCGCACTCCAGTCGCCACTCGACGGGATCCAGCCGCTTTGAAGCGGGGTCACCCTTCAGGAACACGTCGTCCAGGGCCCGTACCTTATACGCGTACGTGCGTTCCCTTTCGGCGCTTAACCTCCGGACGTGGTCGGTCAGCGTAGTGTCGAGCCGATGTTTTATCGCGTCAAAGTCACCGCCGTGAGAGACGCGGTGAGAGACGTCGATACGAACCGTCCTTGACTTGCCCCGGCTGTTCCGCGTCCGTACCATGTCGACGAAGGAAGCGCCGCTCTTGCACCGCCTCGCACGTTCGTTGGATACCCTGACCTCGGCTCGAAGCGCGGCGATTCCGGGGAGATTAGGTGCTGCGGAGTGTTCGTCATCAGCCTCCCTTGGCTCCTGGACGTTCCCAATCTGGGCCTCATCCTCATCCACCAGAGGTGCGATGTTGACCTCGGGCGCGACGGACTCTTCGCGCCGCTTTCCCAACCCCAAGAGCGTCGCGTACCGTTCGTGACACTCGAAATCAAACTCTCCCAGCGGTTGATACGTCTCGGGCACGCGTCCGTCTCGTCTCGTGCACGCCAAGTCGGCCATCGTCGCGCGTTTCGTTTGGCACCAAAACGGCACGCCGATGGCAGTTTTGGCATTTCCGGACAATCCAGGGTCGCACTTGTCCTCGATTCTGATTGGTCGAAAACTTTGAAGTGGCGCGAGCTCAGCTTTTTGGTAACATCCGTCCAACGTTACACTGAGTGGGGCGCGCCTGGCGAGGGGCCCCATGCGACGAGGATACGTCGAGAGGGACTCCATGGCAGCCTCTGATAAGGACGTCCGGGAGGATGAGGAAACCCAGGAGATGATCAGCAGCATGGAGATGGAGCACCCCAGCAAGCGCGGAGGCAGCCTCGAGTGGCTCGCAATCTCCTCGGTCATGACGGTGTCCATATTCGCCGGGCTTCTGGGGTACGACATCGGGGTCATGGCCGGCGCGTTGCTGCCCATGTCCCGAGATTTGAGTTTCACGAGCACGCAGGAAGAGATTGCGGTGGGATGCCTGAACTTCGTGTCCGCCGCGGGTGCCATAGGGGGCGGCACGATGTACAACAAGTTGGGCGCGGTCAAGTGCGTGAAGATCGCGGTGGTGCTCTACGCGGTCGGCATGCTCGTCATCGCCGCGTCGCACTCGTTCGCCATGGTCTTCCTCGGGCGCGTGATCGTCGGCCTGGGTGTCGGCCTCGGTTTCGCCATCTGCCCCCAGTACATCGCGGAAATCTCGCCGCCCGCGTGGAGAGGCGTGCTCGTGTCCTGCTTCGAGATCTCCATCAACCTCGGCCTGTGCGGCGGTTACCTCGCGAACCTCGTGTTCATCGACGTGAGCGATTCACCGAGATGGCGCGGGCTGATGCTCCTTCCGCTCCTTCCCACGGCGCTCATATACGTCATCAACGTTCCCAAGCTGCCCGAGTCCCCACGGTGGCTGCTCAAGACACCCGGCAACGAGGCGCTCGCGAGGGACGTGCTCGTGAGGACCTGCGGCGAAACAGCCGCGGGGCCGGCGCTGGCGGACATCAAGCAGGTCATCGCGCAGCAGAACGCGGACGAGGAGAACCAAGGCGATCGGGGTAAGAAAGGGTGGTCGCAGCTGTTCGAGGAACCCATCGCGCGACGGGCGCTTCTCATCGGCGCCGGCACGGCTTTCTTCCAGCAGGCAAACGGGTCCGAGGCTGCCGTGTACTACGTGCCGCAGGTGCTCAAGGCGGCTGGGGTGGAGAGCGAAAGGGACCAGCTCGGCGCCGCCGCGGTGGTCGGCCTGTGCAAGACTGTGTTCATCACGGTCGGTCAGTTCTCCGTGGACAGGTACGGGCGCAGGGTGATGCTCCTGTCCTCCATCGCGTCCGTCACCGCAGCGCTCTGGCTGCTGGCGTATTGCCTCGGAGCCGCGCAGGCTGGCGGCTCGGCGGCGGGACTCACCTTGTTCGCGCTCTGTTTCTTCATGGCGAGCTTCTCGCTCGGTATGGGGCCGGTGACGTGGGTGGTGACGAGCGAGATCTTCCCCCTACGGGTTCGCTCCAAGGGTGTCGCGTTCTCCATGGCTGCGAACAGGATCACCAGCGGGACGGTGGCGATGACCTTCCTGTCCCTCTCCAGGTGGCTCGGCGCGGGGGGTGCATTTTCGCTCTTCGCGTGCGTGTCCGCGTCTCACTTTGTGTTCACGTACTTCCTACTGCCGGAGACCAGGGGTAAGACGTTGGAGGAGATCGAAGCCGCGCTTGGCGCCGGGTCGACGAGGTACCAGAGGTTCGTGAACGACGAGGAGGTTGCGTCACCGAGCTACGAGGCTAACCGGTCCGGCGTGCCAATCCGAGCCCCGTGAGGATGGATGTGTGATACAAAAACATGTGTACAAGATTTTTCATCCATCGTTCCTCGAGTGCGCCTCCTCTCGGCACCTCCTGTCGCCGGTCCGACTGCGAACTGGCGCGAAGACGGAAACCTAACAAAAATCACTCAATCACTCACTCACAAGCCGGATTTTTGAATCTCGGCTGCCAGACGACCCGCGCGCACCGAGCATAGGGCCGTGCGGAGGGAGTATCGGCGGGATGGACGATAACCCAGCGAATGCTGGTGGGCCGATACCGCGGCGCAACGTGCCTAGCCCGCCGTTCGAGCGGTATGAGCGTCCGCGCGACACACCACCCAAGCCCTCAATGCGTCCGGACGACGACGGGGTTCCCTCGCGGACGAGGGTACCGGTCATCGACGCCCCGGAGAGCCCTGAACCCAAGGATGGCCCGCCCAAGCTGAGGCGAGGCATCATATTCGACGACGGCGCGGTGAAGTGCGTGTTCAGCGACCGATCCAGTATGGTGCTCGACCCCACCGGCGAGTGCTTCACCGCGCACGATTCTTGGTCGGGGGAGACGACCCGGCAGCTGAGCGAGTTCGCCATCTCGCGGTTCGCCCCGCGTCTCAGGGCCGCCCTCGAGTTTCGCAACACGCACGTGGACGTCCCTTTCTGCCCGCCGTGCGTCAGCAAGCCCGCGGCGTCCGACGTGCCGCCCAGGTCGTTCAGGGTCGGGAGGAAGATATCGCTCGCGCGCTGGAGCAAGAGCGCGAAGGACGCCGAGGCTGGCGGTTTCCTGACCCGCCTCGAGGGCGGTGGCGCGGTGCTGGAGTCCATCGACGGCATCGCGCGGGTGGTGCTCTCCGCGCACGGCCTCATGGCGCACGTCACCTACCCCGTCATGTTCGCGACGCGCGAGCCGGAGGATGGAGATAAAAAGTGCGACTTTCTCTGGCAGACGCAAAACTTCTGCGCCCGCGTCGCGCCGGAGCGTTGGTCCTACCCCATCGACCTCCTCACCGCGGTGGTGAACGACGATGGGAACGGTGGGACGGAGACGGAGGCGACCCTAAACCCTAACCCCAAGACCGGAACCGTCACCGTCCTCCCGGCTTCCTCCACCGCGGTGACCGATGACGAGCCGAAGAGGCGCGTGTGGGTCAACGAGGGCGACGAGGCTTGGTGGGCCGAAGCCGACCTGGCGGGGTTCCCTGGCACGATCGGGCGCGCACCGGTGGTGGAACTCTCGGAAGGGACGGTGATGTGGGCGGTCAAGGCGGCTGACACGAGGGGCGGCGGGGTGCCGTGGCGGACCGGGCGGCGGATGGAGGCGCTCGCCGGCTTGGAGGACGGCACCGCGCTCGCCACCACCGACGGCGGATCGTTCGTGTTCCACGTCGCCGACGAGCGTGGGGGCGCGACCACACCGGCGATGTACAAGTCGGACGTTGTTCCAGCGACGGTGGCGGGTGCGGGCGGGTACCGGAGCAAGGTGTTCCAGGCGTCAGGGCTGCCGGTGCCCGAGGGCGTGGACGTGGCAGAGGGGAAGGACGAGTTCGGAAGGTTCCTGCCCTTGACGGTGGTGGGGAAGATCCCGATCGGGAAGGTGGCCCCGAGGCTCGTGGCGTTTCGCAAGGCGGCGGAGCTCCTCGAACGGGAGCCCGAGCCGATCGGCGACGTGTGGGGGGTCCAGTCGGTGGAGGTTGTGGCGGCTTCAACCGGCGACGGCACCGGTCGGTACACGGCGTACGCCGACGGCAGGGTCCGCATCGCGTTCTTCGATCGAACCCTGCTGGACCTCAGCAGGGACGGGTCCATGTGTCGGATGCTACTACCTGACGCGACGAAAGTTGAGGTTCACGTGGACGAGCCAGGGAAGCACGCCGAACATGTGGTGGCCGCGCTTGAGTTTGCCGACTGGGCCTATCGCACCCCGGAGGAGAGGGAGGCCGCGGCGGCACATGAACAGGCCATGGTCGACAGTATCCAAGCCGAGATTGATGCGAACCGTCGCATGGTCTCCATCATCTCTGGTAAACCCGGGAAGGACTGTTACAACGACGAGGAGCTCTGCGAGCTCGCGATGAAGGCTGCAAAGTCGGGGATGGCGACCGAGTTCAACAATCGCGGCCCCATGTTGGAAGCTGCTCGCGCGGTTCTTAAGGGGGTGAACGGCTTAAACGGCGACCCGATCGAGATACCCGACGTGGTGCGAATCAGTCTCTCGGACGACACGCCGGTGGCTCAAGAGGCTCAGTCGGACAAGGCTGAGGCTTCTCCGGCGCCGCCGATGTCCGTGGAGGAGATGCTCGCACGCAACTCGCGGTGGCTGGAGGAGGTTAAGCACGTGGGTGTGAGGGACGAGAAGGAGAAGAAGTCCCCGTCCTCGGTGCTGGACAGCGCCGCCGACTACCCCGACATGACGGACAAGAAGTGGTCGGAACGGACCAGGAAGCGCCTCGAGTTGGTCATGAACTCCATCGACGCAAACGACAAGTGGCTGACCAAGTCGCTGGAGCTTCGCAAGTCTTGGCACGAGATTGAATTCGGAGTGAAGATTCCGCCAGTGACTGATGACGAGGTGGAACAATCGGCTGCGCAAGAGGAGACGACTGAAGAGGCGGCTCCAGCCCCGGAGGTTGAGTCTGAGGCGGAACCAGCAGCCCCGGAGGTTGAGTCTGAGGCGGAACCAGCAGCCCCGGAGGTTGAGGCTGAGAAGATGGAGGAACCCGTCGGTGCCGATGTCGAGGAGGAGAATGAGGAGGCCAGTGACAAGAAGCAGAAAAAGAAAAAGAAGAAGAAGGGCAAATAGGCATAGGCATGGCAACTCTTCAACTCAAACAAAAGTCTATTCTTCAAACATCGCCAAGTAACGCGTCGTCACGTCAAGTAAGGAACAGGTACAGTGCGCTGCCCAGCTTGTCAGGCAACCCGGTGGTAAACATCTTCGTGCACTCCCCTTTCTCATCGTACATCCTGTACGTGGGCACACCCTGAATCTTCCACTCCTTCACCGCCTCCTGCAGCGACTTGTCCTCGTCAAAGTTGAACTTGGCGAATGTGCACTTGTCCCCGCCGTGCTCGTCCGCGTACTTCTGGAGCGTGGGCATGAGAAGCTTGCACGGTCCGCACTTGCTCGAGCTGACGTTCAGCACCACCTTCTTGCCCTTGCTACTCTCCAGCAGCTCATCGAGCTCATCCTGGGACCCGATCATCTGAACCTCGTTCGACGCGCGAGTCACCAACGAGTGACGAGGACGGACGCATCGTGTGTCACGATCGCCATTGTTAGGTCCATTGTTACGTCCAGTGGTGTTGAGTCGGACCCCGGCCATCACCGAGCGGGAAGCGAGGGCGTACATCGCTGACGAGACACGCGAGGGACCTTTGAAGGTAACCTGACGATGCGCGGGTTCGAGACCGTGCGTGTCTGTGTGCCGCGCCGAGGTTGTTAGCTATGGGTGACACACTCTGTTCGAAACCAACTGAACTCCATGCCGCGCGAGCTGCCAAAACTTGAAAATATTTAGGGATTTGGGCGCGAGGGTCCATAGTTCGCACGCCCGGACCGTCGATCGAGACAAAGATGGACGAGGACGGCGTCGATATCCCCGCGGAGGGTGCTCCCGTCGTGTTCGGCGAGATTGAACTGGCCGGC
>Ga0209425_10001564_pt1 | contig 26690 bp, 20 predicted proteins | sample COG_05_FD_184749 | JGI IMG/M metagenome (GOLD analysis project Ga0209425, IMG submission 184749) | Pelagic Microbial community sample from North Sea - COGITO 998_met_05 (SPAdes) (version 2) | ecosystem: Environmental > Aquatic > Marine > Neritic zone/Coastal water | place: Helgoland, sampling...
CAAATAGGTTTACTATAAACAATAATGATCAATTTGGATATAATAAAAAAAATTTAGATAAAGGTATCAACTTTAATCGTGTTGCTTTTATTTTTTTTGTTTTTTTTATTATTTCGATAATCTACTCAATTCATTTAATACACCTAGGATCAAAGAAATCTGATTTACCAAATAATAATTACATAAAAACTACAAATAAATTACATCGAGCAGATATTCTTGACAGGAATGGATATTTTTTGGCCAAATCAGTAAGCTCAATTGATATTGGTATCAATCCAACTGAAGTAATAGATCAAAAAAAATTATTATTAAATTTAAGATATATTTTTCCTAAAAAAAATTTTGAATTAATTAAATTGAAATTGAATAAAAAAAATTTTTTTTGGCTTGAAAAAAAAATATCAGAAGAAAATTATGAAAAAATAATGATGTTAGGTGATAAATCTATCAGACCTGAGGAAAAAATTACAAGAGTTTATCCACAAAAAAACCTCTTTAGTCATATTATTGGACAGATTGATGATGAAAATATTGGAATTTCTGGGTTGGAAAAATCTTTAGATCAAGATTTGAAGAATAATAAAGAACCAATTCAATTGACTGTAGATAAAGATATACAATTTTTAATTCGAAAAGAATTGATTAAATATAATAAAATTTTCAGAACCAAAGGTAGTGCAGCAATATTAATGGATGTAAATACTGGTGAAATAATTTCTATAGTCTCACTTCCTGATTATAATCTTAATGTGAGAAAAAATATATTAGATCCTAATTATATTAATAGAGCTACAAAAGGTGTTTATGAACTTGGATCAGTATTTAAAACTTTTACCTTAGCCGCAGGTTTTCAAGAAGGAGTTATAGAACCTGAAACAGAATTTAAAGATTTAAAAAAAAGTATAAAATGTGGTGGTAATATTATTAGTGAGTATGATATGAAAATTCCTTCCAAGTTATCAGCTGAACAAATATTGATACGTTCTGGTAATATTGGCTCTGTCAGAATAGCTCAGTCTATTGGATTAGAAAAATTTAAGAAATTTATGAACGAACTAGGTTTAATTAATGCAATTGAGTTTGATATTGAAGAAGTAGGCGTGCCCGTTTCCTTCAAATGGGGAAAATGTAAACTAGCAACTGTTTCCTATGGACATGGAATTACAACTACTATCCTACAATTAACAAATGCCTATTCAATAATAGCGAATGGTGGTTATAAGATTAAACCCACATTAATAAAAAAAAAAACAAATCAAAAATATAAAAAAATATTAAAAAATGACGTTTCAAAAAAAATGACTTCAATTTTAAGAAAAGTTGTGGCTACAAAAGAAGGAACGGCAGCATTAGCAAATGTTGATGGTTATCATGTTGGAGGAAAAACAGGCACAGCTCAAAAGAGCAAAGCTGGAGGATATTCAAAAAACAAAATTAATACTTTTGCCTCAGTATTTCCCTCAATAAATCCAAAATTTTCATTAGTTGTTATGCTTGATGAACCTAGAACTAATAGTGATTATATTTACAATTACAGAGATGGATCTGGAATTAAATATAAAGGTACTCCTTTTAATACTGCCGGATGGACCACCGTTGAGGTTGTGGGACAAATTATTGAAAAAATTGGGCCTATTTTAGCCACAAAATATAATGAAGTTTACTAACAATGTATCTTGGAAACTTCATAAAAGACATAGATAAAAAATATCGTAAAGTTTTTTTTTCTGGTCTAGCTTCTGACAGCTCTAAAGTAAAAAAAAATTATATTTTTTTTGCAATTAAAGGCAATAAATTTGATGGTAATGACTATATCAAAAAAGCTATTAAAAATGGTGCTAATGTAATTATTTCAAAGAAAAAAATAAACCCACAAAATAAAGATGTTGTTTATATAAATAGCAAAAACCCAAGAAAATTATTAGCAGAATTATCTTATAAATTTATTAAAAAAAAAATAAAAAAATTAATTGCTGTAACAGGAACTAACGGAAAATCATCAGTTGCAGATTTTTACTATCAAATTTTAAATTTAAGAAAAAAAAAAGTCGCATCTATAGGAACTATAGGCGTTCAATCAAAAAACAAGAAAAAAGAAACAAATAATACTACGCTCAATCCAATAGTATTGAGTAAGATATTAAATCAACTTAGTCATAAAAAAATTGATTATATAATTTTAGAAGCATCTAGTCATGGCCTTAAGCAAAACCGACTAGATGGATTATTTTTTGATATAGGAATATTTACAAACTTTTCTCAAGATCACTTGGATTATCATAAAAATTTTAAAGATTATTTAAATTCTAAATTATATTTGTTTAATAATTTAATAAAAAGAAATGGGTATATAATTTCAGACTCTACGATTCCGCAATTAAAAAAAATAAAGAAAATATCAGAAAAAAAAAAACTGAAATTAGAGTCAGTATTTGGAGAAAATTCTGATTTAGCACTTGTTGATCATTCATATAAAAATGAATATCAAATATTAAAAGTTAGATACAAATCTCGTTTTTTTGAAATTAAAATAAATTTAATTGGCAAAATTCAAATAAAGAATATTATGATGGCAATTTTAGCGGCAGTCAAAAGTAACATAAATTTTAATCATATTCTTAAAATAATTAATAAAATTAAACCAGTTGAAGGAAGATTTGAAAAAATAGGATTATTGAAAAATAAAAGTAAAGTTTTACTAGATTACGCTCATACTCCTGATGCTCTTCAAACAGTGTTAATAAATATTAGAGAACAATTTCCATCAAGTAAGATTCATCTTGTCTTTGGATGTGGTGGAGACAGAGACAAAAACAAAAGATTTAAAATGGGAAAGATTGCTTCCAAATATGCTGATAAAATTTATTTAACAGATGACAATCCAAGAAGCGAGAGCCCAAATAGAATTAGAAATGAAATTAAAAAAGGAATTAAAAATAAAGATACTTTTGAAATCCCTGAAAGAAAAAAAGCAATTTTTGAATGTATCAATAATCTTAATTCAGAAGATATTGCAATCATAGCTGGGAAAGGTCATGAAAAAACACAAAATTATAAAAGTACTATAAAGTTTTTTTCAGACCGTGAAGAAATTTTAAAATCAGTTTTAATTAAAAATAAATCTTTATTTAAAGATTTAAGATTAAACATTATTCAGGAAAAATCTAAAATTTTACCAAAAAATTTAAATTTTAATAAAGCTTGTATAAATTCAAAATTAATAAAAAAAAATGATATTTTTTTTGCAATTAAGGGTAAAAAAAATGATGGCAATAAATTTATTGATCAAGTTTTTGAAAAAAAAGCATCATTAGCAATAGTTAATAAAATTAATAAAAATTATGATATTAAACGACAAATTATAAATAATGATCCTTTGAAATTTTTGACTGAGAGCTCTAAAATTTTTAGAAGAAATATCAATACAAATATCATTGCTATTACCGGAAGCTGTGGAAAAACAACTCTAAAAGAATTATTAGGTAATTCTCTAAAAAAAATATCTAAAATAAGCATTTCACCAAAATCATATAATAATAAATATGGTGTTCCCTTAAGTCTATTTAACATTGATAGAAGAGATCAATTTGGTATCTTAGAGCTTGGAATGGATAAGCGGGGTGAGATTGACTATCTCTCAAGGATTGTTCAACCAGATGTAAGTGTAATTACAAATATTAATTATGCACATATAAAAAATTTTAAGAATTTAAAACAAATTGCCTTAGCCAAATCAGAAATAATCGAAAATACTAAAAATGATGGTTTTATAGTTTTAAATTCTGATGACAATTTTTTTGATTTTCATAAGAAAATTGCCGAAAAAAAAAAACTTAAAATTTTATCATTTGGTATAAAAAATAAAAATACAAATATCAAACTTATAAATATTGATAAAATTGGCTCAAAATTTAAATTAAATATTAAAATTGGTAAATCAAAAACTTATTTTTTTTCTTCTAATGATTTTAAAAATAATATCTTAAATATTTTGGCAGCATTAACTGTAATGAGCATTTTTTTAAAAATTTCTAAAATTAGTAAAAACATATTCTATGATTTTAAGACACCAAAAGGTAGAGGAGATATTTCAAGAGTCAAAATTAATGGAAAACAATTAAATTTGGTTGATGAAAGCTATAATTCAAACCCTTTATCTCTTGAGTCAGCACTTCTTAATTATGATAAGATTGGTTTAAAAAATTCTAAAAAATTTTTATTACTTGGTGATATGCTAGAACTTGGAAAATATTCAAAAAAACTCCATCAATCTATGGTAACTCTTATAAACCGAAGCAAGATAGACAAAGTGTTTGTTAAGGGAAATAAAGTTTTATCTATTTTTAATTCTATCAAACAATCAAAAAAAGGTAGAATACTAAATAATAACTCTCAAATTATTGATTTGATTAAAAATGATATAAATAATAATGATTACCTTATGGTTAAAGCTTCAAATGCAACAGGCTTCAATAGAATAATTTCTAATTTAAAAGGATCGAAATAAATGCTTTATCAATTTTTATTAAATTTTGTTGATACATTTAGTTTTTTAAATGTTTTTAAATACATAACTTTTAGAACAGGGCTATCTTTATTTACTTCATTAATTATTGTTTTGTTAATTGGAGAACCTTTTATTAATTTTTTTTCAAATAAAAAAATATTAAACCCTATACGTAATGATGGGCCAGAGAATCATATAATAAAAAAAATTGGAACTCCAACAATGGGTGGGGTAATTATCTTATTTGGTTTGCTAATTTCAGTTTTATGTTGGGCAGATCTATCAAATATAAATATTCTTTTTTGCATATATATAGCAATTTCATTTGGACTACTGGGTGCTTTAGATGATTATAAAAAAATTAAGTATAATAACTCCTCAGGTATATCATCTAGGTTTAAAATATTATTACAAATTTGTTTAGCAATTTTAGGAGTTAGTTTTTTTCTTTATTTCGTTGAATATCAAGATATTACTAATTTATATTTTCCTTTTTTTAAAAATTTAATAATTAACCTTGGGTGGTTCTTTATACCATTTTCAGTATTTGTAATCGTTGGATCATCGAACGCCGTAAACTTAACTGATGGACTTGATGGATTAGCAACTGTGCCAGTGATTTTAGTTGCAGGATGTTTTGCTTTTATTAGTTATATTACTGGAAATATCGTTTTTTCTGATTATTTGCAAATTCCCTATATCGAAGGTACGGGAGAAGTTTCAATTTTTTGTGGAGCTATAATTGGATCGTGTTTGGGTTTTTTGTGGTTTAATGCACCCCCCGCAAAAATTTTTATGGGAGACACAGGTTCACTTGCTCTGGGTGGATCACTGGGTGCAGTAGGAATAATTTCTAAACATGAAATAGTTCTAGCAATAACCGGTGGATTATTTGTACTTGAGGCAATTTCAGTAATGGTTCAGGTAATCTCTTTTAAACTAACTGGTAAGAGAATTTTTAGAATGGCACCTATACACCATCACTTTGAAAAAAAGGGTTGGCCCGAGTCAACGGTAGTAATTCGATTTTGGATAATTTCAATAATATTAGCAGTGATTGGTTTAGCCACACTTAAATTAAGATAATGAATGAAAATTCGAACATTTTTATTAAAAAAAAAATTTTAATATATGGTCTTGGTAAAAGTGGTATTTCAACGTTTAATTTTTTAAAGAAAAATAACTATATTTCATTATTTGATGATAATGAAAAAATTAAGATTAATAAGGATGTAAAAAATAAAATTGCATCATCTAATAAGATTAAAAAAACTAGATTTGACACAATAATTTTAAGTCCAGGGATTGATATAAGTAAGTGTAAATTAAAAAAATTTTTAAAAAAAAATTTAAAGATTATTTATACTGATCTGGATGTTTTTCACTCATTTTTTAAAAACCGTTGTGTAACCATTACAGGTACCAATGGTAAGTCTACAACTTGTCAATTATTGTATGAAGTTTTAAAAAAAAAAGGCCTTGATGTTAAACTTGCTGGAAATATTGGATATCCTATTTTATCTCTAAAAAATATAAATCCCACATCTATTTTTGTTATAGAAGCCTCTTCTTATCAATTAGATTATAGTAAATTATTTAATTCAAAATATGCAGCTATTTTGAATATATCAGCAGACCATTTGGAGAGACACAAGACTTTTTCAAACTACATATCAGCTAAGTTTAAATTAATAAAAAATCAAAAAAAAAACTCAATAGCTTTTATTAATATACACGACACACATATAAAAAAAAAAATAAAAAAAAATTATTATAAAAGTAAAATAGTGAAGGTTAATACAAAATTAAGTGATAATTTTTTAAAACTTATTGAAAATGATTATTTTTCAACTTTGTCTAATAGAGAAAATTTATCTTTTGTCTTAGAGATATCAAAAAGATTTAGAGTTAAAAAAAAAGTATTAGTTAATGTAATAAATAAATTTAAAGGTTTAAAATATCGTCAACAAACTATTTATAACAAGAAAGATATATTGATAATGAATGACTCAAAATCCACAAGTTATTCCTCATCAATTGAAACGCTTAAAAAATCAAATAATATATATTGGTTATTAGGTGGCATACCAAAAAAAGGAGATAAATTTAATTTATCTAAAAAATATTATAAAAATATTAAAGCTTATATTTTTGGTAAACATTATAAAAAGTTTTCATTAGATCTAAAAAACAAAATAAAATTTAAGAAATTCTCTAACTTAAAAGATGCTTTTAAAGAAGTGATGCAAGATATTAAAAAAGAAAATTCGATAAAAAAAAATATTTTATTTAGTCCAGCTGGAGCTTCTTTTGATAGCTTTAAAAATTTTGAAAATAGAGGTTTTTATTTTAATAAATTAGTTGAAAAAGCCTTTAATGTTAAATAAATTATTTAATTACATCTATTATTATCAATGGTGGAAAAATTTAGATAAATTTATTCTCAGTCTAGTCATTATACTATTTTTTGGAGGTTTATTTTTTTCTTTAGCATCTACATCTTTAGTTGCTTCAGATAAATTGGAGACTAATAGTTATTTTTTTTTTTTTAAACATTTAGTTTTTGTATTAATTGGATTATTTCTTATCTTTTTTTTTTCCTATATGGATAAAAACACTCTTTATAAATTATCAATTTATATATTTTGTTTATCTTTTTTATTGTTGCTTTTAGTCCCATTTTTTGGAGTTGAAGTCAAAGGATCAAAAAGATGGCTAGACATATTTTTTTTTCCCAGACTACAACCCATTGAATTAGTTAAACCTTTTTTTATCATATTTTTAAGTTCGATTATTTCTTACGAAAAATTTTCTAATTTTACTTTAAAATTCATCATTTCTTTTTTGCCAACATTATTGACCGCTTCACTTCTAATTATTCAACCAGATATTGGACAAACATTATTGATTGGGTTTAGTTGGTTGATTTTAATTTTTATATCAGGAATTAATCTATTGTTTTTAGTTACTATTTCATTTATCGGCATAGCCTTATTATTTTATACTGCATTCTATATTGCAAAGTTTGAGTATATAAAGAATAGATTATTATCTTTTTTTGATACAGAAAATGGCACATATAATTTTCAATCAGATAAGGCGCTAGACTCAATAACAAGTGGTGGTTTTTTTGGTAAGGGAATTGGAGAGGGTGTTCTTAAAAATAAAGTTCCAGAGGCACATACTGACTACATAATTTCTGTTATATCTGAAGAGTTTGGAGTTATTGCAATAATACTGATTTTAGTTTTATTTTTAGTTTTTGCTTATTCAATTTTAAAAAAAGTTAGTATGGAGACTGATAGTAAGACTAAATTAATTTTAGTTGGATGTGTTAGCTTAATATTATTACAAGCAATGATACATATTGGCGTTAATATTAGACTATTTCCAACAACAGGTATGACACTTCCATTTTTAAGTTATGGAGGATCATCAATTGTTAGTATCTCAATATTATCTGGAATAATCTTAAATTTGACAAAAAGAAGAGTTTAATTTTAGAGTGAAAAAAATATTAATTTCAACTGGGGGAACAGGCGGGCATGTAATACCAGCAGAAATAATTGGTGAACATTTAAATGATACTTATGAAATTTATTTTTCTACAGATAAAAGAGGTCTTAAATTTTTAAAACAAAACGAAAAAAAAATTGTGGTTTTTGACACTCCAAAATTAAATGCAAGTATTTATTTTCCATTCAAATTAATAAAAATATTTTATCTAACACTTACATCAATAAACTATTTAAAAAAAAATAAAATTGAAAAAGTAATATCTATAGGTGGATACATGTCTTTACCAATTATAATTGCTGCTAAAATTTTGAAATTAAAGATTTTTTTATTAGAACCTAATTTAATTCTTGGAAGGGGTAATAAGTTCTTTTTAAAATTTTCGAAAAAAATAATTTGCTATTCAGATAGATTGATTAATTTCCCTAAAAAATTCACTCATAAGGTTGAATTAATTAATCCGTTAGTATCTAAAATTTTCTATGAAATTAAAAAAAACGAGGAAGTGAATAAAATTTTTTGTTTTTTGATTTCAGGTGGTAGTCAGGGTGCAAAAATTTTTGATGAAATAATCAAAGAAGTTATTGTAGATTTATCAAAAGTTCATTCAGTTAAAGTTATTCATCAAACAAGTGACAAAAATACAAAAAATTTGAAAAATTTTTATGACTCTAATAATATAGATAATGAAATTTTTAGTTTTGAAAAAAACTTTATCAATTTAATTAATAAATCTGATTTATGTATTACTAGAGCTGGAGCAACATCTTTAGCTGAAATTTCATTAATGAATAAGCCATTTGTTGCAATACCTTTACCTACCGCTAAAGATAATCATCAAATGGAAAATGCAAAATATTATGAAAAGTTAGGGTGTTGTTGGATCTTAGATCAAAAAAACTTCAACAAAGAAAAGCTATCAAATATTTTGGCTGGAATTATAAATAATAATTCAGAATTTTTGATTAAAAAATCAAACTTAAAAAAATTAAATTTTAAAAACACATGGAATGATGTAAATCACACACTTAAAAAGATAATTAATGAAAATTGAAATTGCAAAAAAGGAAGTTATTCATTTTATTGGTATAGGAGGAATAGGTATGAGTGGCCTCTCTTTAATAATGAAGGGCAAAGGCTTCAAAATACAAGGGAGTGATATTTCAAAAAATAAAAATATTGAAAGATTAAAAAAAGAAAGAATAAAAGTTTTCAATAGCCACTCCAAAAAAAATTTAAAACATGCAACTATTGCTGTCATTTCATCTGCAATTAAAAGAAATAATCCTGAATTAATTGAGGCTAGAAGAAAAAAAATTCCAATTATTAAAAGAGGTAAAATGCTAGCGAGTATTGTTTCTTTAATGAAAAATATTGTTGTTGTTGGATCTCACGGAAAAACAACAACAACTTCTTTAATAGCATCAATTTTTCAGGAAACAAAATTGGACCCAACAATTATTAATGGAGGGGTTATAAATTCTATTAAAAATACAGCTAGACTTGGAAAAAGTGAATGGTCTGTTTTAGAAGCTGATGAGTCAGATGGCAGTTTTGTGCATATTACTCCTACTTATTCAATAGTAACAAATATAGATCGGGAACATATGGATTTTTACAAATCTATTAATCATTTAAAAAGATATTTTATTGAATTTATCAATAAAATTCCATCATTTGGAAAATCTTTTATTTGTGTTGATGATAAAATTAATAATGAATTAATAAAAAAAATTAAGAATAAAAACTTTTATACTTATGGTGAAAAAGATAATTCTAATTTTAAAATTAATAATATCAAACAAAACAAAGCATTTTCGGAGTTTGATGTTGCTGTGAGTTTGCCAAATAAAAAAAATCTTAAAATTAAAAAAATAAAAATACCACTAATTGGTATTCATAATATAAGAAATTCTGTTGGGGCATTGGGAGTAGCTTTAACAGTAGGGATTTCAATTAACGAAATCAAAAGAGGATTACTAAATTTTAAAGGTGTTCAGAGAAGATTTAATAAAGTTTTTACATATAATAATATTAATTTTTATGATGATTATGCCCATCACCCTACAGAAATTAAAGTAGTATTAGAGGGGGTTAAAAAAGTTTTCAATAATTATGATAAGGTGTGTATTTTTCAACCTCATAGAATTTCAAGATTAAAAGACTTAAAAAAAGAATTTACCTTTGCTTTTAAAGATGCAGACACTGTTATTCTATGTCCAATCTTCTCAGCAGGAGAAAAGATTAAATTAGGATTTAGCTATGATAATTTTGCAAAAGAAATTATTAAAAATTCAAAAGTTAAATTAATTATGGTTGAAAATAAGTATCAATTAGCAATGTTTTTAAAGCAAAATATGTATGGAAAAAAAATAGTTGTTGGGATGGGTGCTGGTTCAATTTCTAATTGGATAAAAGAATTACCTAATTTAATGTAATGGAAATTGATAAGTTAAAAAAACTGTTAAATAAGTTTGATTCTAAAACTATTTATAATGCAGAATTAAAAAAAAAAAATTGGTTTAACATAGGTGGTAAGGCTAAAGTTTTTTTTAAAGCTGATGAGCTTAAAGATCTGGTGGAGTTTTTAAAAATTTTAAATAATAAAGAAAAAATTTTTATACTTGGCGCAGGTTCTAATACTTTAATCACAGATGATTTATATGATGGTGTAGTAATTAAGCTTGGAAAAAATTTTAATAGATTGTCCCTTTTAAATGAAGAAATAATTATTTCTGGTACAGCAGTTTTGGATAAAAAGTTAGCAGATTATGCGGCAGAAAATAGCTTAACTGGTTTTGAATTTTTATCTTGTATTCCAGGAACAATTGGAGGAGGCATAAAAATGAATGCGGGATGTTTTGGTAGAGAAATTAAAGATATTTTAGTTTCATTACAAGCAATAGATAAAACTGGTAAAGTATTAACTATTCCAATTAACAAAATTAAATTTGATTATAGATTTAATGATTTATCGGATAACTTGATATTTTTAAGTGCTTCCTTTAAAGGAAAAAAAGAAAATTCAAAAAAAATAAAAGAAAAAATGTTGAAATTAAAATTTGAAAAAGAAAAAAATCAGCCTTCAAAAATTAAAACTGGTGGCAGTACTTTTAAAAATCCAAAAAATCAAACTAATAAAAAAGTATGGGAACTAATCAAGGAGTCAGTACCCCCAGATATAAGTTTTGGGGATGCTTGTATTTCAAAAAAACACTCAAATTTTTTTGTTAATAAAGGCAACGCTAAATTTATTGATATGAAAAGATTAATAGATTTTGTTACTCAAAAAGTTTTTAAAAAAACCGGTATTAGTATAGAAAAAGAAATAAAGATTATAGAAAATTGAAAAAAAAAATTTTAATAATTTCAGGAGGTATTTCCAAAGAACGTGAAATAAGCCTCGATACTGGTATTCAAGTAGCCAATGAATTAAAGAGAGATGGATTTAAAATAAAAATTTGTGAGCCAGATAGTAATTTAATTCATATTACCAAAAAATTTAAGCCAAATATTATTTTTAATGCTTTACATGGTCAATTCGGCGAAGATGGGTACATTCAATCTATTTTAGAGAATATCGGCATACCATATACCCATTCTGGCGTAATAGCTTCTGCAAAAGCTATGGATAAAGAAGTTTCTAAAAAAATATTCATTAAAAATAAAATTTTAACACCTAGATATATTAAGTATGCGTTTGATAAATCTAAATCAGAATTAAATGCAATAATAAAAAAAAAACTTGGTTTTCCTGTTGTAATAAAGCCAATAAACGAGGGATCTAGCGTAAATGTATTTATTTGTAATCAATCTAATATTAATAAAAAATTAAAGATTCTTAAAATTTATAGAAAAATATTGATAGAACAATTTATACCTGGCCGTGAAATTCAAGCTGCGATAATTAAAAAAAATAAATTAGGTGCAATAGAATTAAAACCAAAAAGAAAATTTTATGATTATCAAGCTAAGTACAACTTAAAAGCAAAAACGAAACACATTATTCCAGTAGACTTATCAAAAAAAAAATATAATGAACTAATGAATATTTCACTTAAAGTTCATAATCTACTTGGATGTAGGGGGGTAACTAGATCGGATTTTAAATTTTATAAAAATAATTTTTACCTCCTGGAAATAAACACTCAACCTGGGATGACAAAACTTTCTTTGGTTCCAGAGATATCAGCATATAAAGGTATAAATTTTATTAATCTAATAAAACTAATTTTAAAAGATGCATCAACAAATAAGTAAAAAAATTCTTGTTTATTTGTTTATTTTTTTTTCAGTAGGAACATTTAATAATAAAAAAATTACAGAATTTGACTTTACTGATATTAACAATTTTAAAATTAAAGGTTTAACAGAATTTGAAAGTAATCAATTGAGTCAACAGCTAAATTTTATTAAACACTCAAATATATTTTTTTTAGATAAAAAAGAAATCTTAAAAATTTTACACTCTAATAAAGCTTTTGAAAAATTTTCAATTTTTAAAAATTATCCCTCAAATTTGATAATTGATATTAAAAGAACTAAATTTTTAGCTCTTACAAAAAAAGATAATTCAAATTATTATATTGGTTCAAATGGAAATTTAATTAAAACTAAAGATATCCAAACCGACATACCATTTGTATTTGGAGAAATTGCAATTGAAGAGTTTTTAAAATTAAAAAAAATTATTGATAAATCTGGTTTTGATTATAATGATATTAAAAATCTATATTACTTTAAATCTAAAAGATGGGATATTGAAACTAACGATAATTTAATTATCAAACTTCCCATAGAAAATTTAGAAACTTCATTTAGAATATTATTGCAGATATACCAAGAAGAGGAATTTAGTGGGTTTGGAATTATTGATCTTCGACAAAATAATCAAATTATTTTAAATGGATGATATAAAAAAAAATAAATATTTTTTATTAATTAAATTAAATCAGATAAAATTTATAACTTTAAATAATAAAAATCAAATCATATTAAATAAAGAAATTTTAATAAATAATTTAACAGAAAATGATAATTTTGAAATATTAGAAAATTTTTTAGATCAAAATATAATTGAAATTGAAAAAAAACTTCAAAGTTATGTTAAAGATATATATTTAATTGTTGATAATAATGATTTTCTTACAATAGATATGTCCTCTATTAAAAATTTTAAAAATTACTTAAATCAAACTAATTATATTTCAAATTTATTAGTTGATCTTAAAAATAATTTAAAAAAAGATATGATTAATTATAAAATAATACATCTATTGATTAATAAGTTTATAATTGGTGGTAAAAATTATTCTTCATTACCACAAGGTTTGCAAAAAGAAAATGTATTCTTAGAAATCAGATTTATATGTATGAAAAATATTATATATTTGAAATTTAAAAAGATTTTTTCTAAATATGAAATTACAATAAAAAATATTCTTAATTACAAATATATCAATAATTTTAAGAAATCTGAAAAAGAAAATATTTTTGTTATAGCTAATAGAGTAATAGATGGGTTTAATAGAAACGAAGTTTTATTTGTCAATAAAGCCTCAAAAAACAAAGGTTTTTTTGAAAAATTCTTTGATTTTTTTAGCTAAGTTTGTATTTTCTTGTAATATTTCTTGTTTTTATATCAATCTTATCTCCTAATAAAAGATCAGGATGTCACTCTTAAATCAAAAAACAATTAAGAATTCAGTTAATTTCCAAGGTATTGGTTTACATAGTGGAAAGTTAGTTAATGTATGCCTTAAAAGCTCCGAACCAGACTCTGGTATAGTATTTAAAAGAGTAGATTTAAAAGGAGACAATCTTGTTTATCCAAATTTTATGAATGTTACAAATACCTCCTTAAATACAACTATATCTAATGCAGATGGGATAAAAATATCTACAATAGAACATTTGATGGGAGCATTGTTCGGACTTGGTGTTGATAATGTTTTAGTTGAGATAGATAATGAAGAAGTGCCAATTTTAGATGGATCTGCAAAAGAGTTTATTGAGAAAATTTTAACCGCAGGATTTGAAGTAAGCAATAAACCAATCAAAATTATTAAAATAAATAAAAAAATTGAATTTAAAGATGGAGAAAGATCTATAAGTATAGAACCTTCTAAATTGAGTTTAGATATTGATTTTGAATTAAAATTTCAAAACAAGCTTATAGGCAACCAAAGAAATAAAATAAATGTTTATGAAGATGATCTTAATGAAGTTTTTAATTCAAGAACATTTTGTTTATATGAGGATATAGAGGCTATCAAAAAAATTGGATTAGCAAAAGGAGGAAGTTTAGAGAATGCTGTTGTCGTAAAAGATAATACAATTTTAAATAAAGATGGTCTAAGAAATTCAAAAGAGTTCGTCAATCATAAGATTTTAGACTGTATAGGTGATCTTTTTACAAGCGGATACAGAATTCTAGGAAGTATTAAGTGTTCAAAGGGAGGTCACTTTTTAACAAACCAGATACTAAGAAAAGTGTTTAGCGACAATGAAAATTTTTCTATAATTGAAATACAAGAGAGAAATCTACCTCATACACTAATAAATAGAAGCTTATTAAGATCTATAGCATAATATTTTTTTATCTTTATAATTGACTTAAAATTTTAAAAATTATGAGTCGGTCTATTTTTTCTTTATTACTTTTTTTATTATTTATAAGTGCATGTTCCAAAGATGTAAAAGAAGTTTCTATAATAAAAGAAAGCAGGCAGGACTTAGAAATGATTTCTGCTTATAAAGAAGGTTATGAGGCATTAGAAGAGGGAGATCCATATTTTGCTGCAAAAAAATTTTTAGAGGCAGAACTTTTATATCCTCAGTCTCAATGGGCTTCGAAATCAGCAATAATGGCATCCTATTCTTATTATGTTCAAAATTATTATGCAGAAGCTTTATCAAATCTTGAGAGATTTTTAAAAACATATCCAAAAGATAAAAATTTATCTTATGTACACTATTTGATAGCAATGTGTTATTATGAAACTATTGAAGATGAAAAGAGAGACTCGGGACCTTTATTAAATGCTCGTGAAAAATTTAGTTATATTGTTGATAAATATCCAAATACTGATTTTGCATCAGATTCAAAGTTTAAATTAGATTTAATACAAGATATCTTAGCTTCAAAAGAAATGTACGTAGGACGACATTATATCAAGAAAGAAAGATGGATAGCTGCAATAAATCGATTTAAAACAGTAATTGAAAAATATGGTCAAACAATTTTTGTAGAAGAAGCATTGCATAGATTGGTTGAAATAAATTATAAGCTGGGTCTAATTGAAGAGTCTCAAAAATACGCAAATGTACTTGGTTATAATTATTTGTCTGGAGAGTGGTACAAAAAATCTTATAAAGTTTTTAATCAGAGTTATTCAAACCAAATTGATAAAAAAATTAAAAAAGATAAGAAAGGTGTATTAAATAAATTTAAAAAACTTTTTGATTAAAATGAATAAAAAATTAATCAAGGATAAATATAAAATAAAAATAAAGCTAGTTAACAGATATAATAAAAAATATTACAATGCAAGTACCCCGGAAATTCTTGACTCAGAATATGATAAATTAAAAAATGAAATTATATCTTTAGAAAAAAAATATTCATTTTTAAAATCAAAAGAGTCACCATCAACAACTATTGGTTACAAGCCTTCAAAGAATTTTAAAAAGGCTCTTCACAGAGTCCCCATGCTTTCTTTAGCAAATGCTTTTAATGAAGAAGATCTTTTAAATTTTGAAAAAAAAATACTCAATTATCTTTCTCAAAATAATAGTTCAAATATCTCTTACACTGCAGAACCAAAAATAGACGGTATTTCAGCATCATTATCTTATAAAAATGGAAAATTAATACAAGGCTTATCAAGAGGTGATGGAAAAGAAGGAGAAAATATAACCTCTAATTTGGCAACCTTGAAAGATATTCCCAAAATGATTTCTTCTAAAGATTTCCCTGAAGAAATTGATATTAGAGGTGAAGTTTTTATACAAAATAGTGATTTTGATATTCTAAAAGAAAAATTTGCAAACCCAAGAAATGCAGCATCTGGGTCATTGAGACAGAAAAATCCAGAAGACACAAAAAAAATTCCTTTAAGATTTATTGCTTATACTTTTGGTTTTGAAAAAGGCTTGAATGTAAATAATCAATTTGAATATTTAAAAAAATTAAGAGAATGGGGATTCAAAACAAATCCGTTTAATAGATTAATTACTGGAGTTAAAAATTTAATTGATAACTATGCAGAAATAGAAAAAAAAAGATCAGATTTGGATTTTGATATAGATGGTATTGTTTATAAGATAAATGATTTTGGACTTCAAAGAAGGTTAGGTTACGTCGGTAATGCTCCTAGGTGGGCAATTGCTCATAAATTTTCATCAAATAAGGCAATTTCAAAAATTTTAGATATTGATATCCAAATTGGAAGAACCGGAGCATTAACACCTGTAGCAAAAATTAAGCCAATAAACATTGGTGGAGTACTAGTATCAAATGCAACATTACATAATGAAGATGAAATAAATAGAAAAGATATTAGAATTAGCGATACAGTTACTGTGGAGAGAGCAGGAGATGTAATACCTCATATCCTTTCAGTTGACATAAAAAAAAGAGAAAAAAATTCAACAAAATATATTTTTCCTGACAAATGTCCTTCTTGTGGGTCAAAAACCGTAAAAGAATTTAATTTATCTACAAAAAAAAATGATGCAGTCAGAAGATGCTCCAGTGAAGGATATTATTGTGAAAAAATTTCTATTGAAAAATTAAAGCACTTTGTATCCAAGGAAGCTTTTAATATTGAAGGACTAGGAAAAAAAATTATAGAAAATTTTTGGAAATTAGATTTAATAAAATTCCCTCAAGATATTTTTAAATTAGACTTTAAAAAAATAGAAAAACTAGATGGTTGGGGAAGGTTGTCTGTTGAAAATCTAAAATACTCTATTAATGAAAAAAAAAATATTTCTTTAGATAGATTTATTTATGCATTAGGAATTAGACATATTGGATTTGAGAATGCAAAGCTTTTATCAAGGTATTTTGGGTCATATTTAAAATTTAAAGATTTGTCTAATAATGGATATGAGGAATTAATTAATATAGATGGAATTGGTGAAACTCAAGTAACTTCAATAAAAAATTTTTTTTCAAATAAGCAGAATATAAAAGTTTTAAATCAATTAGAAAAAAACTTGACAATTAACAATACAATATCAATAAAAAAAAATGGTTTATTTAGCAATAAAAACTTTTTGGTAACTGGTAAACTCAATGGTATTAGTAGGGCAGAAGTAAAATCCTTAATTGAAGAAAATTCTGGAACTACTGTAAGTACTGTTTCAAAAAAATTAAATTATTTAATTGTTGGTGATAAACCTACTAAAAAAAAAGTTGAATTAGCTGAAGAACTTAATGTCCAAATTATAAATCAAGATCAATTTTTAAAAATGTTAAATAAAACTAGCTAACCATTTTTTTTCTTTTAAATTTAAATATTTTGAAATATTTGAGTAAACTTTTAGATGATATTTAAATAGGTAATCTCTTTCAAAAGTTGTTAGGTGTTTATAATTAATCAAATCTTTTTCAATTGGAACTAAAGTTAAATTTTCAAAAAAAGTTCTATTTCGAACTTTTTTAACATAAACTAAATTTTCAATTCGAATTCCAAATTTATTTTCTTTATAATACCCAGGTTCATTACTTAAAATCATACCTTCTTTAATTTTTACAGTATTAATTTTTGAAATTGACTGAGGACCCTCATGCACATTAAGAAAAAAACCAACTCCATGACCAGTCCCATGCTCATAATCTAAATTACTTTGTTTAAGAAATTTTCTGGCTCTTTTGTCTATTTTTTTTCCATTATCATTTTTTTTTAAGTTTGAAGTTGCTACTGCAATATGACCTTTTAAAACTTTTGTATAAATATTTTTTATATTTGGATCTTGTTCAGAAAAACAAATGGTTCTAGTGACATCTGTTGTTCCATATTTATATTGCCCCCCAGAGTCACATAAAAAAATATCTTTATCTTTTATAACTTTGCAATTTTGCTTATTTGCACGATAATGAACAATTGCCCCATTTTTTCCTGAACCCGCAATCGTATCGAAGCTTGGATATAAAAAATTTTTATTCATTTTTCTAAACTTTTCTAATTTATTTTGTGCATCTACTTCTGTTATTTTTTTTTTATTAATATTTTTTATCCAATAAATAAATCTTGTTAAAGCTACACCATCTAATATGTGAGTATTTATCATATTATTTATCTCCGTCATGTTTTTAATCGACTTGAGTAGATAAGTTGGATCTTTTCTTTTCTTAATTTTAAACTTAGATTTAATAATATTTTCAAAAAAAATTGAACAAGATTTATCATCAATAATAAAATTTTTACCTGAGAAATTCAAAATTTTTTCTGAAAATTCTTTGATATCAATAATTTCATTAGAATTAATAACTTTATCTTTTAAAAGTTTTGTACATTTTCTTTTTTTACTTATTAAAAATTTTTTTTTTGTTTTACTAATAATTAATCTACAATTTGGCAGAGGGCTGTTAGGGACATCTTTACCCCTAATATTCATAATCCATGCAACATTTTCAGGAGCGCTTATAAATATATAATCTGATTTATTACTCCTTAAATACTTTGAAATTTTACTTAATTTAGAATTAGAATCCTCCCCAACTATATTTTTTTTTAAAGAAAAAAATTTGAACAAATCATTATTTTTTTGTTTTTTAATTTTATCTATCAAGTTTTCATTTATAAACTTAATCTTACTATTTTTTAAAAAATATCTTTTAATTTGTGTGTATGTAAAAAGTCTAGGATCAATACCTAACGTAAGATTTTTAAATAAATTAAAATTAATTATGTTTTCAAAGCTTACAATACTAAATTTTTTTCCAGACTCAATTTGACTTTGAATAGTATATCTTCCGTCTATAAATAAATAATTTTTTTTTTTTAAGATTACAGCAATTCCAGCAGAACCACTAAAATTTGATACAATTTTTAATCTGTTAATTTTTGAGTATTCAGTAAAATAATCATCGTTTTTTGGCACAACATATCCATCAATATTATATTTATAAAATTGATCTCTAAGTTTTTGTATTATGTCTTTCATTTAATTCTTTTTTGGTATCGTATCCACCCTGGGCTTCTTACATTCTCTTGTTCATCAGTTTCAAAGTCTTGGTTAAATTCAAAATCATCTATTTCATTTTTTTCTTCCTCAAAAAAAGAATTTTTTTCTAAAAAATCGTCTGGGAGTTCATCAATAAACCTAGAAGCCATACTGTCTATCCAATCACCTTGATAGAACCTATTCATAGCAAAAGATATTATAGCTCTTTTTTTTGCCCGAGTTATCCCCACATATGCCAATCTTCTTTCCTCCTCCAAACCATTTTGACCTTTTTCCTCAATAGATTTTTGATGTGGAAAAAGACCTTCTTCCCATCCGGGTAAGAATACTGAGTCAAATTCGAGCCCTTTAGCAGCATGCATAGTCATCATGTTTATTTTTTGGCCATCCCAATCCTGATCAATTGAGGTAGCTAAAGAAACATGTTCTAAAAAACTCTCTAAGTTATCAAATTCTTTCATTGCACTTAGTAATTCTTTTATATTTTCAAGTCTGTTTTCACTATCCATATCTTTTTTATTTTTTAACATTGCTGAATACCCCGACTCGTCTAAAATTATTTGCAATAATTTAACATGATTAATTTTTTTGATATTTAAGTCATTTCTCCATTTTGAAAGAAAGTCTAAAAAAATTGATAGTCCTGTTTTTGTCTTAGGTTTAATTAAATTGACCTCAATCATTTTTTTTGACGCAAACTCTAAGCTTATAGAATTTTTCTTTGCAAATTCATGAATTAATTTTAAAGTGCTATCTCCTATGGACCTTTTTGGGTTATTGACTATTCTTTCAAATGCGAGATCATCTTTATTCTGGTGAATTATCCTTAGATAAGCAACACAATCTTTGATTTCTGCTCTTTCATAAAATTTAGTACCGCCTAAAATTCTATATGGTAATCCAATTTTTAAAAATCTTTCTTCAAATTCTCTAGTTTGAAATATTGCTCTTACAAGTATTGAAATTTCATTTAAAGAACATTTTTTTTTAATTCTTTCTATTTCATCTGAAATTCCAATAGCCTCATCTTTTCCGTTCTTATAACAATTTATTTTGATTAAGTCACCATCCTCCATAGAGGTTTTTAAATTTTTACCAATTCTTTTTTTATTGTTTTCAATTAATTTCGAAGCTACCGATAAAATGTTTTGAGTTGATCTATAATTTTGTTCAAGTCTAATTATTCTTGTATTATTATAAATTTGATCAAATTCTAAAAAATTTTTGATTTCTGCACCTCGCCAACTATAAATTGACTGATCATCATCTCCAACACAACAAAGATTTTTATTTCTTTGAGCTAACAGGTTTAGCCATCGACTTTGTATATAGTTGGTATCTTGATATTCATCTACTAGAATATATTTAAAATTTTTTGAATAAATTTCTCTAATATCATTATTTTTTTCTAAAATCTTAACAGTATGTAAAATTAAATCGCCAAAATCACAAACATTTAAATCATTTAGTTTTTGCTGATAAATTTTATAAACTGGAAGAATTGTTTTTTCATAAATATCTTTATAATTTATGGTAACTTCATTTGGGTAGTAACCTTTATTTTTCCACTTGTCTATAATTGCCAACACATATCGAGGTGCGAGTTGTTTAACATCTATGTTTTCGGCCTTGCATATATTTTTAATTAATCTTATCTGATCGTCTGTATCTATAATTGTGAAATTAGAGTTTAAATTTACTGCTGATGCATGTTTTCTTAATAATTTTGCACAAATTGAGTGAAAGGTCCCTAGCCAAGATAATCCCGTGGCACTAGCTCCAAGAATTTTACTAACCCTGTTTTGCATTTCTTTTGCCGCTTTATTAGTAAAAGTTACAGCTAGAATTTGATTTGGAAATGCTTTTTTTTTTGCAATTATATGTGCTATTCTACTTGTTAAAACTCTAGTTTTTCCAGATCCAGCACCTGCAACTATCAATAATGGGCCATCTATGTTAGTTACAGCCTCTTTTTGGGATTCATTTAAGTTTTTTAGATAATCAGAGTTTACCATTTTAAATATTTAATTATAAGTTTTTAAATAATGTTAAAAAAAAAGTTCAATAAATTACTTTTATCAGTAAACACAAGAATAGAAAGTTTTTTTAATCACATAAAAATTTTCATAAATTCAAAAAAAAAATTCAAAAACCTTACTACAAATATTGATAAGAAAATTATTATAGGTATTAGCTCAATTATTATATTGGCTTTAAGTTTTTTTTTCACACCTTCTTTTTATGATAAAGATTTAGTTAAGATAAAATTATCAAAACAATTATTTGAAAAATACAATTTAGAGGTTAAATTTGATGGTGACATAGAATATGGAATATTTCCAAAACCCCACTTTTTTATTAAGAAAACAATTATAAACTATGGTCAAGAAAATTTAGCTCAAACAGATTTTGCCAAAATTTACATTGAGATAAATAATTTTTTTTCATCAAAAAATATTAAGATACAGGATTTATTTTTTAGAAAAACTGAATTTAATATCAATCAAAATAATTATGATTTCTTTAAAAAAATTCTAAATTTCAATAAGAATAAACATGGAGTATATTTTAAGAATAGCAAACTATTTTATAAAGATCGAAATGAAGATGTAGTATTTTTAACAAATGTTAAAAATCTTGAATTTTTATACACGGAAGAGTTTGATCAAGTGTTAATTACTGACTTAAAAATTTTTAATACACCTTTAAAAATTAAAATTGTTAACAACGGTATTGACCAAAAAGCGCATATAGATTTAAACTCTTATAAGCTTAGAATGAATATTGAAAACCATTTGGATTATAGTAAAGGAAATAAAGTTGGTTTATTAAATGTTAAAGCTATTAATAAATCAAAAAAGATTAACTATACAATAAAAAAAAATTCCTTAAATTTTAATTCTGAAAAAAATAATTTCAATGGATCTATTGATTTTAAACCTTTTTATTTCTCTTTAGATTTAAAATTATTTCAATTAGATATTTTTAATATATTTAAAAATACTTCAATTTTATATGATTTACTAAGTTCAAACTTATTGAATAATGAGAATTTAAGCGCAGTAGTTAATGTCAATTTTGATAAAATAAAGAAAATTAATTATTTCAAAGATATAGATTTAAAAATCTATTTTGAAGAAGGTGATATTTTTATAAATGACTCTACCCTAAGTTGGAAGGATTCAATTTTAATTAATTTGGATAATGTCTATTTGATAATGGAAAATAATAGACCAAATTTTTCTGGAACTATAAGCTTCAATTTTAAAGATATAGATGATTTTTATAGACAATATCAAATTAAAAGAATTCACAGAAAAAAAATAGAAAAAATCAAATTAGATTTTTTTCTTAATATTGATGAAAAAATAATTGAACTAGATAATTTAAAAATTGATGGTGCTTCGAATAAATTAGTAGAAAATTTTATATCTAATCTAAACAAAAAAAAAAAAAATTTATTTAATAAAATAATTTTTAAAAATTTAATAAAGGAACTTTTTAGTATTATTTAATCTGGAAAGATCATTTTTTTAGGATCTACTATTTTTTTATAATCCTTTTCATTTATTAAACCTGTTTTTATGGCTTCTGTCTTTAAGGTAGTTCCATTTTTCAAAGCACTTTTTGCAATTTTAGCTGCATTATCATAACCAATATGAGGCGCTAAAGCTGTAACAAGCATTAGTGAATTATCTAAATGTTCTTGAATTCTTTTTTTATCAGCTTTTATTCCTCTTACGCAATAGAGGGCAAAATTTTTTGTGCTATCGGCGATAAGATCAATGGATTGAAGAATATTATGTGCTATTAAAGGTTTAAAAACATTTAACTCGAAATGACCATGCGAACCAGCTATTGTAATTCCATTATGATTTCCAATAACCTTGACACAAACCATCGTTACTGCTTCAGATTGAGTAGGGTTTACTTTACCAGGCATAATTGATGAACCCGGTTCATTGGTAGGTAAAATTAATTCACCATAACCAGCTCTAGGACCAGAACCTAAAAACCTTATGTCATTAGCAATTTTCATCAGAGAAACTGCTGTAGTATTTAGTGTTCCAGAAAAGTTGACAATTTGATCATGAGCAGCCAAGGCAGCAAATTTATTTTTTGTAGGTTTAAATGGAATTTTTGTAATTTTTTTAATTTCTTGGACCACTTTTTTATCAAAACCTTTTTTGCTATTTATTCCTGTGCCTACAGCAGTACCGCCTTGAGCTAAAAAATAAATCTCACTTAAAGAGTTTTTAATTCTAAAAATACAATCTTCTAATTGAGACTGGTATCCAGAAAACTCTTGACCTAATGATAAAGGAGTAGCATCTTGAAGATGAGTTCTGCCAAGTTTTATGATGTCTTTAAATTGAAAAACCTTTTTTTTTAATTCTGTATTTAGCAAATTCAGTGATGGCAATAGCTTATTTTTAGTTTCTATAGCAATGGCTATGTGCATTGCTGTAGGAAAGACGTCGTTTGTAGACTGAGATTTGTTTACATGATCATTAGGATGCACTGGTTTTTTTGAACCTTTTTTTCCACCTAAAATTTCTATCGCTCTATTGGCAATAACTTCATTAACATTCATATTTGTTTGAGTACCTGACCCAGTTTGCCAAACTTTAAGAGGAAAATTATCGTCTAATTTCCCTAATATAATTTCATTAGATGCTTTTATTATTGCTCTAGAAACATTTGGTGAAATTTGTTTTTCCTTACCATGGACTATTGCGGCAGCTTTTTTTATTATGGCTATTGATTTTATTAAAATTGGTCTTACTAAAAATTCTCCTATATCAAAATATTTTTTTGATCTTTGAGTTGAAGCACCCCAGTATTTATCGTCTGGAACATTAATAGAACCAATACTGTCAAATTCTTTTCTTAATTTCATTGATTAACAAGTTATTAATAAATTATTATAGTTATACATTAATTTTATAAAACTTACAGGAGCAATATGTCAAATTTTAGTAAGGTTGGAATTTTTATGAAAACATTTGGTCAAGATGTTAAAAATAAACCTTCGTTCAGTACTGATAAGATCAATAAGCTTAGGATTGATCTAATTAAAGAGGAATTGGAGGAGCTTAAAGAGGCCATGAACAACAAAGATTTAATAGAAGTAGCAGATGCTTTGACTGATATATTGTATGTTACCTATGGAGCTGGACACGCTTTTGGGATTGATTTAGACAAATGTTTTGATGAAGTCCAAAATTCAAACATGAGTAAGTTAGACGAAAATGGTAAACCAATCTATAATGAGTCTGGAAAAGTTATGAAAGGTCCTAATTATTTTAAACCAAATCTTTCAAAATTTATTAGTTAAAAGCCAAAGATTTATCCTTTTTAAATTTCAAGTTTGAAATCAATTGCTGGGGCACTATGAGTAATGCTACCAATAGAAATTCTATTTACTCCTGTAGCAGCAACACTTTTTAGAGTTTTGAGATTTATGTTACCAGAAGCCTCAGTTTCATAATACCTCTTTGCAAGTTTAACGCCTGCTTTCAAATTTTTAATGTTCATATTATCAAATAAAACAGTATTGAACCTTAAACCCATAATTTTTTTTAGCTGCATTAAGCTGTCAACTTCAACAGTAATTTTTTTTCCCTTTTTATTTACAATAGCTGAGTAAACTAACTCTCTTATATTAGAGCTAGCAATGTGATTATCCTTAATTAAAAATTCATCACTTAAATTAAATCTATGATTTGTTCCTCCTCCTAATTTAACAGCATATTTTTGAATAACTCTATAATTAGGAATTGTTTTCCTTGTGCAACAAATTTTACTATTTTTTCCAGCTAGTTTTACAAACTGATTTGTCTTAGTAGCTATTCCAGAAATATGGGATAAAAAATTTAAAGCAACTCTCTCAGCTATTAATATTGATTTTGCTTTCCCTTTTATTATTGCAATTAAAGAATTTTTTTTAACTGACGAGCCATCTTTTTTTTTAATTATAAATTTAGTTTTTTTATCGACTTGACCAAACGTATTTTTTGCAAACACTAAACCAGCAACAATTGCTTTTTGATTTGATATTAATTTTGCTGTTATAATCCTATCTTTTTTAATTAGATTAGAGGTTATATCTCCGAGAGGATATAAGTCTTCAGTAAGAGCTAGCTTAACTCGATCTTTAATAAAAGTTTCACTTAATTCTATTTTTGGCACAAATGATTATCTACCGATAGCAACCATTTTTTCAACAGACAATCTTGCTTTATTGATAGTTGCTTGATCCATAACTATTTCACCGGTTTCGTTTTTTAAACAATCTAGAATTTTTGGTAGAGTAATTTTTTTCATATGAGGACAGATATTACAAGGCTTTATAAATTCTACATTTGGATTTTCTACTTGAATATTATCACTCATTGAACACTCAGTGACCATCATAACTTTTTTTGGTTGATTATCTTTCACATAATTTATCATACCAGAAGTTGATCCTGCAAAATCACTGGCTTTAATGACTTCAGGTGGACACTCCGGGTGTGCAATTATTTTTATTCCAGGATTTCTCTCTCTAATATCATTAATTTCCTTTTCATTAAATTGATCGTGAACAATACAAATTCCTTTCCATGAAATTATTTCAACATCAGTTTTTGAAGCAACATACTTAGCAAGGTAATCATCTGGTAAAAAAATTACTCTCTTAGCACCTAACGATTTTACAATTTTTACAGCATTCGCAGATGTACAACATATATCTGTTTCAGCCTTTACATCAGCTGATGTATTTACATATGAAACAACTGGAACACCAGGATATTTTTCTTTTAAAAGTCTTACGTCTTTACCCGTAATTGAAGATGATAAAGAACAACCAGCTTTCATATCAGGTAACAAAACTTTTTTATTTGGACTCATTAATTTAGCTGTCTCTGCCATAAAATGAACTCCAGCCATTATAATTATATCTGCTGAGGTTTTTGATGCTTCTACTGCAAGCGCTAAAGAGTCAGCTGAAAAATCAGCAATACCATGATAAATTTCCGGTGTTTGATAATTGTGAGCAAGTATAACTGCATTCTTTTCTTTTTTTAATTTATTAATCTTGTGGATGTAAGGAGCATGCACTGACCACTCAATCTCAGGCATAACCTTTGATATCTTTTGATAAATTGGATCAGTTGCTTTTTTTACTTCTTGATTAAATTCCATGTTAAAATTTATCAATTTGAAACCTTCTTGTCATTGATTTAATGTGGGGCATATTGCGGCCATGCTGAAATTGGTAGACAGGCACGGTTGAGGGCCGTGTGGACCTAGTCCATGAGAGTTCAAATCTCTCTGGCCGCACCAAATACCTAAATTTGAAGCCATTCTGGCACAATAATTTTAAATTTTCCATTTTCACTTTTGAATATTTGTTCTTTATCAAAGTTTTTATCTAAAAATTTAATTAGGGCAAATGGATAGTCTTTATTAATTAAAACTTTAC
>Ga0209425_10001566_pt1 | contig 26663 bp, 28 predicted proteins | sample COG_05_FD_184749 | JGI IMG/M metagenome (GOLD analysis project Ga0209425, IMG submission 184749) | Pelagic Microbial community sample from North Sea - COGITO 998_met_05 (SPAdes) (version 2) | ecosystem: Environmental > Aquatic > Marine > Neritic zone/Coastal water | place: Helgoland, sampling...
CTTTTTTAATAAAAAATAAAATTTATTATCTTTCTCTTCCGTGCTTAATAGCTCATTTCCTGTTTGATTAGCAAATGATTCAAAATCTTTAACTGCTCCAGGATCAGTTGATATAATTTTCAACGTCTGTCCAGCATCCATTCCGTTAATTTCTTTCTTGGCTTTTATTATAGGCAGGGGACAGTTTAGTCCGCTAGTATCCAATTCTTTATCAAAATCTGACATGCGTTTTCCTTTGGGTTATAATAGTTAAATGTATACTTATTAGTATATACTAATTTGTTAATGTTCTATTACTATGTTAGTTACTATAAAAAAATATTCAACCTCTTTTTTGTTATCAATATGCCTAGTTTGTATAGATATCCCTTTTGCACATAGTATCGGACAAATACCAGAGCTTGGTGACCCATATAGTGAGATTCTTCCTCTTAAACAAGAAGATATTATTGGTATAGGCACATATCGTAGACTGCAGAAATATGGCTACATTAATAATGACCCTTTGGTTATCTCATACATTAATTATCTTGGTAATAAGTTATCAAGAAGCATAATGGATACAAAGAGAAAATATCAATTTTTTGTAGTTCAGTCAGACCAAATAAACGCATTTGCAGTGCCAGGTGGTTATATAGGATTAAACATAGGCTTGATAACTTTATCTGAGAATGAAGCTCAGCTGGCAGGGGTCGTGGCGCATGAGATTGCACATATTAAACTCAGGCATTCAGCTGAAATGATTGCCAACGCAAGTATGAGTAATATACCCATGTGGATAGGAATAATTGCTGGGATTTTTGCAGGTAATCCGCGGGCTTCTATCGCAGCCATGAGAGCAGGTATTGGTTTGTCTGCGCAAATGAATATTGACTTAATTAGAACAAATGAAATAGAGGCAGATGATTATGGTGTAGAGATCATGAATAAAGCTAATTATGATTTATCAGAGATGGCTGATTTTTTTGACAAAATGGAAAATGCTTCAGGAGAAATATCAAGAAACTTAGAGTATTTATCAACACATCCAATGTATGAAAACCGAATTGCTGGCATACAAAGCAGGTCATCTGGACAGAATAATCCTATGAAGAATAGTACTGATGATTATCTTTATATTAAAAATATCCTTAATGTTTCTATAGCTAGTGATATAAATAAAAATATAAATTTAATAACTAATAATGATAAGTATAGTAAGCATAAATTAGCACTCCTATATTACAAAAGATCAGATTACAAAAATGCAAATAATACTATATTGTCGACATATAAAGATAATCCAAATAACTTATATATATCGCTTGCGTATGCAAATATATTAATGGGTCAAGAAAAAATAAATGAAGCGTTAGAAGTTTTAAATAGACTAAAAAATATTTATCCATTAAATACTGTCATATCTCTTTCTATTGCTGAAATATTGATTGAGAATAATCTAAACCTGAATTACGCTGAAAGACTATTAGAGCCTTTGGAGACATATTATAATTTAAATCCTAACTACTTAAGATTATCCTCCAAGCTTCATACACTGCAAAAGAATAAATTTAAATCAGCAATAGCAAGGTCGAGTTATTATGAGCTTTTAGATGATACAGGGTTAGCGTTAGAGGTTCTATCCAATGCAATCAGATCAAGGGAGATAAACATGGGTCAAAAGAGAATACTTGAAGCTAAAAAACTTAGTATTATATGTAGTGGTCCAAGACCACTAGAACCACTATTTGGTGAAAAAACTTGTAATTAAAGTAGTTTTTTTCACTGTAGATCAGTACTATACTATATTAGGAAATTATGAAAAATATGCGAATTTTAATTACTACAATCATATTCACCTTATGTATAGGGAATACTGCATATTCCGGAGATGTCGAAGAAGGCAAAAAACTAGCCTTTGATAGAAAAAAAGGTAATTGCCTAGCTTGTCATATGATGGATGATGGCGAATTAGCTGGTAATAACGGGCCACCACTAATAGCAATGAAAGCAAGGTTTCCAAATAGACAAGATTTATTTAATCAAATCTGGGATCCAACTGAAAGTGATCCGAATTCATTCATGCCTCCTTTTGGTAAGCATGGAGCTATATCTAAAACTGAAATTAATAAAATAATAGAGTATTTATACACTCTTTGAGGAAAACTATGAATAGAAGAAATTTTTTAAAAAACTCCCTTATGACTGCAGCAACTGTCACAACTTTTGCGGGACTCATGATTAAGCCAAAAAGGTTATATGCGGCATGGCCAAAAATATCTTTTGACATCACAGATTTAAATGACTCAATTAATAATGTTTATGGACATAATGACTTGAATGAAAGCTCGGAAGTTATGCTTAAAGCACCTGATATTGCAGAAAATGGAGCAATTGTTCCATTGAATGTAAAAACGAAACTTAAGAATGTTGAGTCAATAATGATATTTGTTGAAAATAATCCTCAACCATTGTCTAGTGGTTATAACTTAAGCTCTAGATCAGTGCCAACGGTTGGAACAAGAATTAAAATGGGTAATACTTCTAAAGTAATAGCGGCTGTAAAAAGCAATGGTAAAATATATACCGCTTCTAAAGAAGTAAAAGTAACAATTGGTGGATGCGGAGGTTAGGTAATTATGAGTACAATAAAGCTTAGAGCAAAAGAAAGTAAAGGTGTTGTGACTGTTAAAGCAATCATTAAACATCCTATGGAGACAGGGCAAAGGAAGAATAAAAAAACAGGTGAAAAAATTCCTGCTCATTTTATACAACAAGTAATTTGCAAAGCTAATAACGATGAAGTTATTACAATAAATTGGGGTCCGGCAGTCTCAAAAAATCCTTACTTAACATTTGCCTATTTAGGTTCTAAAGGTGATGCGATTGATCTTACATGGGAAGACAACCAAGGGAATAAAGATTCTTTACAAAGTGAGGTTAAATAATATTAAATGAAAAGTTGTTTTCATAAGTTTTTATTAATTATTTTGTTTACAAATGTTACTGCATTTGCCTCACCTGAGGAAGATCAGAAATTATTTAGAGACCATTTTGAAAATAGATTTCCTAATACTGAATTCAGTGATTATAAAAATGGAGTTTATTCAATTGACGCATCATCTAGGGAGCAATGGGAATCAATAGAAGATTTCCCTCCTTATGAGCTAAATATTGATCAAGGGGAAGAGTTATTTAATCAACCATTCAAGAATGGAAATACTTATGCAACTTGTTTTGAAAACTCGGGAATAGCGGTAAGACAAAATTACCCCTACTTTGATGAGTCCACAAATCAGGTAATGACATTAGAACTAGCTATTAATAACTGTAGAAAAAGAAATGGCGAGAAGCCTTTAAGCTATTATAAAGGTGGGCCAATGGCTGATATATCTGCTTATATGGCTTATACATCCAGAGGAAATAAATTTGATGTAAAAATACCAAATAGCCAAGAAGCTCTAGATGCTTATGAAGCTGGTAAAAAACTTTATTTTACCAAAGTTGGTCAATTAAATTTTTCTTGCGCAGATTGTCATGTATACCAGACCGGCAGTAAGTTAAGAGCTGATATTCCAAGCCCAGGAATTGGACACTCTACTCACTTTCCAGCGTATAGATCAGGAGCTGGACGATTAGTAACACTGCATGAAAGATTTGCTGGTTGCTTAAATAGAGTCAGAGCCAAACCTTTTAAAGCACAGAATGAGGAATATAGAAATTTAGAGTACTTTATTAGTTATATGAGTAATGGGTTAGAAATAAATGGCCCAGGCAGCAGAAAATAGGTATAGTTATAGTATGGTAAATAAACTTAGTTCATCAAAATTATTATTAACACTGCTAGCCCCTTTTTTCTTTGCATCATGTGCAACAATAAGCAGCATAATGCCTGGTACAGAGGGTTCTCAGGAATCTGAAGTTAAAGAAATTAGTGTGAGTCAAAAATTACAAATATCAATTCCCATACCAGATAACTCAAAATATATTACTGATCAGACCATAATATTTGGTGAAGGTGAAAGGTTTACTGGTGTATTATATTTAGTCCATGATATGTCTTCAGACGAAGTTGTAGAATTTTATAGAGTTGGTATGAGAGATGATGGGTGGTCGGAAATAGCAATTGTTAGAAGTGGATTTGTTTTAATGAACTTTGATAAAGAAGATAGGTTTGCAACAATCAAAGTAAATCGTAATAGCAACCTAGTATATGATAATTCTTCTTCTGAAGTAACAGTAGGCCCTAAAACTGGCACAACTATCAACAGAAGAATAAATACGAACACAGAGACTTCAGAAGAACCTTTTACAATCAAATAAATTTTATTTAATTTGTCCTCTCCATTATTATTTCCATAAGATCATCGAAGTAGAAATCTCTAAAAAAATGATCAGCACCGTCAACTTGATATAACTCGATATTTTGTTCTTTAGGTGATTCAGATATAACATCCTTAACTATTCTATATGTGTTAGGGACTACGGTATCCTCGGAAGCAGTTATTATATATACTTTACCTGAAGTGTTAATGAGATGAAGGTTTAAACCTCTATCAGCAAATAGCATAGCTTTGCTAGTAAAAAATTTACCACCATCAATTAAATAATAATCTAGAAATGAATCACTATAAACAGTTGCATCTTCGCAACCCAAAAAATTAATTTTTAACTCCTCGTTCCTCTGATGTAAAAAATTATTGATATCAATATCATAGTTTTCTTTATATCTATGCAGAGAAGATTCCCAAGTCTCTGATATAGGAGCTAGTAGAAATATTGAATCAATAGACTTTTGGTGTTTAGAATTTAAACTTTCATAAAAATTAATTATATCTAAACCACCTCTAGAATGTCCGATTAGATATATTTTTTCATAACCTATTTTTTTTATATATTCATGCCATAACTTAATTTCACGTTGAGAATTTGATTGCTTATGTTTGTGTTCTATATCACATGGGAGAAAGTCATTAACTCGATTATTTATTCCATAACTCAAATTAATAGTGAGACTATCCATTCCATTATCTGAAAGAGAATCTCTTAATGAGGTTATTAGTTCTAAATTTTGGTGTCCACGAGTACCGTGAAGGATTATAGCGATAGATTTAGATTTTTCAGATTGAGTAGAATAGAAACCATTTAGCGTAATTGAATTATATTTAATCTTAACTGGTTCTGTTGAACCATGTATAGAAAATAATACTAAGAATATGGTGAAAAAATTCTTCATGGGTTGATTATATAGGGCGTACTGGATTCGAACCAGTGACAAATGGCTTAAAAGGCCACTGCTCTACCAACTGAGCTAACGCCCCATTATATCTTTTCAAGTGCTCTGAATTTATTTGGTATTAAATTCAGATCTGCTAATGAAGATCTAAGACTATCAAAAAAACTACAATCTTCATAGACTGCATTGTAGTATTCTATTTTCATTGCAATAGCTGCACCAATAACTATTGATATTAATGTTATAAATGATCCTATTGCTAAAGTTGACACTCCCGAGACTCCTTGGCCAATCGTGCAACCCATTGATAGCACTCCACCAATCCCTATGAGAACAGCACCTATCACGTGTCTTTTAAGGTCCTCTTTTGATTGGAACCATTCTATCCTAAAACTTCTAGATGCAATGGAATAGACAAAAGAACCTAAAATAACAGAAAACAAAGCAGCAACACCGAAGGTTAGATAATAAATATCTGCAGACTTGCTTAAATATATGATGCTTTCACCCATCGGATTTATAAATGTAAAAGACTGGACTCCTACACCTGGTAATGGACTATCCAAAAAGTCATTGGTTTCAATCCATTCTTGGCCGAAGGTAGAACCTGTTAAATACCATGCAAGGACCACTACGCTTCCCACGATAAACCCACCAATTACATTATCTATATTTTTTACAAAAGAACCTGATCTAAATATATAATACATGAAGATAAACCCTACCAATAAACCTATTGTAAGCTTGTAATACACTGTATTTGCTGAAAATATTATAGATGATATGATTGTAGTCAGTGATTGATCCTCTATCCCTAATATAGCTAAATCAGGACTAATTGGATTCATCCAGCTATGAAAAACTATTCCATAAAAATCTGTTCTAGTCATTATATATGCCATAAGGCCTGCTATTAGAAGAACTATTATTGATTTAAGGTTCCCCCCTCCAATTCTTATTAAAACTTTATTACCACAACCACTTGCATACGTCATTCCTACACCAAACATAAGCCCGCCTAAAATATATCTGGGCCAACTAAAAACAGAGTTTCTATAAGGTATTCTTGAGTCATTAAGGTCAAAGTATGATAGAAATTCAAATATAGTAACTCCAAGTATTGCAATAGCTGCAGCAAACATCCAAGACTTAAAACGTGATAAATCTCCAATATTAACCCAGTCTGAAACAGCACCCATTGTACAAAAATTTGTTTTACTTGCAACAAAGCCCAAGATAAAACCTAAAATCGCTATGTATGACAATAATAAAACTGAGATTTCCATTCTTATCTATTCCTATCTATTCATTTTTGAGTTTTTTATAATTATATTAGCAAACAGTAATATAAGCATTATATTTTTTAATTATTTTTTATAAAGTGTTGGATCATTAATTCCAGCATCTAAAAAACCTTTTTTTCTAAATTTACAAGAATCACAGTTACCACAAGCCTCTCCGCTTTTAGATAGCGAATAACATGAAACCGTGGCAGAGTAATCTACCCCTAGTTTTATTCCTGTATTAATGATTTCTGACTTAGTCATGCTAACTAATGGGGTTAAAATTTTAAATGGACTCCCTTCTGAAGCAGACTTTGTTCCTAGATTTATCATTTTTTCGAAAGATGCTATGAATTTAGGCCTGCAGTCTGGGTAACCAGAGTAATCAATTGCATTTACACCTATAAATATATTTTTAATTTTTAACGTTTCAGCATAGGATGCTGCTATTGATAAGAATATTGTATTTCTAGCCGGAACATAAGTAATTGGAATACCAGCAGACTCTTCAGTTGGTACATCGAGGCTTGAGTCAGTTAATGCTGATCCCCCTATCTTAGTAAGATCTATATCAAAGATTATATGCTTGACATCAGAGTAATTAGAGATGATTTTCTTACTAGCAATTATTTCATAGTCATGCCTTTGTTTATAATTAATAGTGAGAGCTGTAATTTTGTATCCCATAGATTTAGCAATGGCCAACGATGTTGTAGAGTCTAGGCCACCAGAAAAAAGAACCAAAGCATTCATATTACTTTCCACGTTCATCACTCCATATAACTTTATGTAACTGAGTCTGTAGTCTAGCTGGAATATTATCTTTTAGCATATTTTCAGCAAGGATTTTTATATCCATTTCCTCATAACTAGGAGAAAATAAAACAGTACATTTCTTATATAAATTATATTTAAAAATATAATCCTTTGCCCATATATAATCATCTAAGTTACAAATAACAAATTTAACCTGATCCATAGACTTTAAATATTTATAATTATCTATAATATTTTTATCAGCTTCTTTTGAGGCCGGAGTCTTAACGTCTAATATAATTATTGTTTTATTATCTAACTTTTTTATTGAAACAGCATTACTTGTTTCGATAGATACATTATATGACAAATCATTTAAAAGAGTTAAAAGGTTAATTGTATTTCTTTGAGATAATGGTTCCCCACCAGTTACTGTAATATTATTACAATTAAATTTTTTCACCTCACCAATTATCTCATCAAAAGTTTTTTTAGATCCTTCCGTGAAGGCATAGGCTGTATCACAATATTGACATCTTAAAGGACAGCCAGTTAATCTGATAAAGACAGTGGGCATTCCAGATGACAAACTTTCGCCTTGAATTGAATAAAATATTTCATTTATGATTAGCGTATTCATAGTTTAAATACTTTTAATATTGTCAGGGTTATCCATATATGTCACTGCATGACATATAGCAACGCCTAGGGCGTCAGAAGCATCTATTTCTAATTTACGCCTAATTTTAAGAAGGCTTTTAACTTTTTTCTGAAGCTGTTCTTTATCGGATGCCCCACTTGTTGTTACAACCATTTTTACTGTTCTAGGGCTATACTCAAAAACTTCTAAAGCTGCTCTACTGCATGCACAAATAGCAGCTCCTCTTGCTTGACCAAGCTTTATAGCTGTTCCTGCATTTACACTAAAAAATACTGATTCGATAGCCACATGTGATGGGCTATATTCATCTATAATATTATTTGTAGCCTCATTAATAAGTGCAAGTTTAGTTGTATATTTATTTTTTAAACCAGTCTTAATAACTGCATGATGTACATAAGTAAAATTATTATTTATAAGTTTAATTAACCCAAACCCAGTGATATTTGTTCCGGGATCAATTCCTAATATGATTGTCATAAATTTTATGAAAGACTAGCGTTCATGTAAACATTTTGAACGTCATCCAACTCCTCTATTTTACTAGATAAGTCAGAAATCTGTTCTTCATCATCTTTACTCATTTCTATTGTTACTAGAGCATCCATAATTATTTCTTCATCAGCTACTTGGACAGTTTTAGATTCAAAATATTTTTTTGTATTAAATAACTCATTAGGTTTTGTGAAAATAATACAGTCAGTCTCAATCATCTCAAAATCTTCAATATCTACAGAATCCATATGTTCAAGCAAATCATCTTCGGTAACATTTAGTAATTTCATTATTCCAACTTTTCGAAATAAATGAGACACAGAGCCATTGGTTCCAAGACTACCTCCATGCTTTGTTAACACATGTCGTAAATCAGAAACTGTTCTATTTTTATTGTCTGTTAAACATTCAATTATTACAGCAATACCTTTGGGTCCATAACCTTCATATGTTATTTCCTCAAAATTATCATTATTCTGCCCAGAAGCTTTGTCAATTGCTCTTTTTACCGTATCTTTTGGAACATTCGCTGCATTAGCTTTAGATAGAGCTAATCTTAATCGCGAATTACTACTTACATCCGTCCCACCCATTTTAGCAGCAACAGTTATCTCCCTAATTACCTTTGTAAAAGTTTTACCTCTTTTATTGTCTTGGGCTTTTTTTCTATGCTGAATATTTGCCCATTTACTATGTCCTGCCATATTAAGATGCCTTATTTATAATATTATTTGAGCGAAAATTAACCATTCTGTCTATTGGGGTCTTAGCTTTAGCTATTATATCATGCGATAAAACTATTTCGTTGGATTTTGATTTAAATACGTTTAAAACTTTATTAACAGTATTTAAATTCATCCAAGGACATCTCCCGCAACTCTTACATGTGGCGCCTTCGCCTTCTGTTGGAGCTTCTAAAAATATTTTTTCAGGTGAATACTTTTTCATCTGATAGAAAATTCCTTTTTCTGTAGCCACAATAATATATTTTTTACTACTACTCTTGGACGCTTCTATTAGCCTAGTTGTTGAGCCTACCACATGAGCCATTTGTATTATGCTTCGTGGGGATTCTGGGTGCACAAGAACATCGCTATCCGGATACTCCCTAATCATATTTTTTAGTTCGATAGCTTTATATTCTTCATGAACTATGCAAGATCCATCCCATAACAGCATGTCTGCACCAGTTTTCTCTAAAATATAGTTTCCAAGATATTTATCAGGCGCCCATATTAATTTTTTACCCAAAGAGGTCAAATGCTCAATAAGAGAAACTGCCATACTGGATGTAACTACCCAGTCAGCAATTGATTTAACTTCTGCGCTTGTATTTGCATATACCACAACCTCTCTATCAGGGTGATCATCACAAAATTTTTTGAAATTTATATAATCACAACCAGTATCAAGAGAACATGTTGCTTCCATATCTAGCATTAGTATTTTTTTATCTGGGCTAAGAATTTTAGCTGTTTCCCCCATAAATCTTACACCTGCAACTATTAGCGTGGACTCTTTTTGCTTTGCACCATATCTCGCCATTTCAAGACTATCGCTAACTAGACCTCCAGTATCTTCTGCTAATCTTTGGACTAATTCATCGACATAATAATGTGCTATAATTTTAGCATTATTATTCTTCAATAAAGATTTTGTTTTTAAAAGAGATTCTTTGTAATCCATATCTTATTTTATTAATTTAGTTGTATTAATAGATAGTTCGCGTAACTGTTTTTCATCTACACTAGATGGCGCATTAGTCAGTAGACATGATGAAGATTGAGTTTTTGGAAAAGCAATTGTCTCTCGTATAGAATCTAATTCTAATAACAGCATAACCAATCTATCTATTCCAAAAGCTATACCTCCATGAGGTGGGCAACCAAAAGATAATGCTTTTAAGAAAAATCCAAATTTTTTATTCATTTCCTCTTCACTAATATTTAGTAACTCAAATACTTTCATCTGTATATCTTTCGAATGTATTCTTATAGATCCACCACCAATTTCATTACCATTCAAAATTAAATCATATGCCCTTGATGGGATTTTATACACATCAGCTTTTGATAAATCATTAAAATTTTTCGGGGAAGTAAATGGGTGATGTATAGAGGTAGGATTTCCTTCGGAGTCTTGCTCAAAAAGAGGATAGTCCAGAACCCATAAAAACTTCCATCCACCAGATAAAAGATTTAAGCTTGAACCTAAATCTTTTATTAGTGCTGACATAGAACTATTAACAATATCAGTAGAATCTGCAGAGAAAAATATTAAGTCACCGTTTTTCGCATCAACTTCAGTGAGAATATTTTGGATAACTTCGGTGTTTAAGAATTTTTTAATCGGAGAAGCAATTCCATTTTCTATATCAGAAATATCTTCACATTTAAAATACGCAAGACCTTTTGCTCCAAAATTTTTCACAACTTCCGTGAGATCATCAATATTTTTCCTAGACAAGGAGATGCCACCCGGAACTCTCAAAGCAGCTATCCTGGAGGTTGGATTATTTACATGATCAGAAAATACTTTAAAGTCTACTCCTTTTACTAATTCTTTAATATCTTTTAAAATCAATGGATTTCTTAGGTCTGGTTTATCACAACCATAGTTTTGCAATGCATCATGGTATGACATACGTTCAAAATTTAAATTGTCATTATAATCCATAATATCTTTAAAGATTAAAACAAATAATTCTTCAACTATTTGAATAATTTCTTCTTCATCAGTAAATGATAATTCAACATCAAGCTGTGTGAATTCAGGCTGTCTATCAGACCTCAGGTCTTCATCTCTAAAACACTTTGCAATTTGAAAATATTTATCTAGTCCACCAATCATCAGAGTTTGTTTAAATAATTGCGGAGATTGAGGTAAAGCAAAGAATTCTTTTGGATGTACTCTACTAGGAACCAGATAGTCTCTCGCACCTTCTGGAGTTGTTTTTGTTAAAATAGGAGTCTCAATATCAACAAACTCTTTAGAATAAAAATAATTTCTAATTATTTGAATAAGCTTTGATCTGAAACGTATAGTCTTTTGCATCTTATCGCTTCTCATGTCTAGATAACGATACTGAAGTCTTTGATCTTCATTGACATTGTCATCATTAATTTTGAATGGCGGAGTTTCAGACTTATTTAATATTTGTAAAGAAGATACTATAATTTCGATCTTACCTGTCGCCAAGTCATCATTAATCGTACCTTCTAGCCTAGGATTAACCATTCCCTTTATTTTTATGACAAACTCTGACCTAATAGATTCAGCTTTAATAAAAAGCTCTTTATCTTCAGGGTTAAAAACAAGCTGGACAATACCAGTATAATCTCTTAAATCAACAAAGATGATTCCACCATGATCTCTGCGCTTGCTAACCCACCCAGACAACTTAATTTCTTGGTTTAATATGCTTTCAGTTATTTCATTGCAATGGTAATTTTTCATTATTTATATAATTCCACTCAGCGTTAAGATTTGTCAGTTGTACTTAATTTCGGTGACGACTTATCCTCTTTAACCTTCTTTCCTTTAAAATCTGTTTCATACCAACCGGACCCTTTAAGTCTAAATCCAGACGAAGATATCAATTTTTTTATCCCGCTTTTTTTGCAAGATTGACATATATCTATGTCTTTATCGGTTATTTTTTGAAAATTTTCAAAAATTGCGCCACATTCATCACATTTGTATTCATAAATAGGCATAATTCAATTCACAGCGTAATATTAGGTTTTATTATACAAAAAAAATGAAGTTTTATCTCTAATAAATATAGTGTATAATCCTCGCTTAAATAGACTATGAAATCAATGAATAAATTACTTGCCGCAACCTTTGTAATATTATTTGCCTCGCATGCGATTGCAGATGAAATTCATCCAGGGAAAATAAAATCAGAAACATGCGCTGGCTGTCATGCAATTCCTGGTTATAATAATGTTTACCCTACATATAAGGTTCCTAAGTTAGCAGGTCAACATGCAGATTATATAGTCTCTGCTTTAAAAGCATATCGTAACAAAGATAGAGATCATAAAACAATGCATGCAAATGCTATAGGATTAAGTGATCAAGATATAAACGATATAGCACAGTATTTTGAGTTATTGAAATGAAAATAATACAACTATTAATGATTATTGGTTTAAATTTAATTTCGACAGAATTAGTTTATGCTGATTATAATGCAGGGAAAGCTAAAGCGGAAGTTTGTGCTGCATGTCATGGTTCAGATGGAAATTCACAAATAACAATATACCCAAAATTAGCCGGACAATACAAAAATTACCTTATGAATACCTTGCATGCATATAAATCTGGATCTAGAAAAAATGCAATCATGAGTGGTTTTGCTGCTGGGTTATCTGATCAAGATATAGAAGATTTATCAGAATACTTTTCTAAGCAAGATGGGCTAAAAGTATTGCCAATGAAATAATAACTCTGTCACTTATTTTCTATTAATCTATATAATGCAGGCACTAGATATAGTGTAACTAAAGAAGATAAAGTGATTCCCCCTAAAACAACAATTGCCATAGAATACCTACTTTCAGCTCCTGCGCCACTACTCATTACAAGAGGGACAGCTCCTAAAAGAGTGGATATAGTTGTCATTAAAACTGGCCTCAATCTTATTAAAGATGACTCAAAGATTGCCTCATCTACACTCATCCCTTGCTTTCTTAATTGATTTGCAAATTCTACAACTAATATCCCATTTTTAGTGATCAATCCAATTAACATCAGGAATCCTATTTGACTATATACATTTATAGAAGTTCCAGTTAAAAACAAAGTATAAAGTCCAGCAGTTAGAGCTATTGGTACCGTTAACATTATGGCTAGTGGCTTTCTAAAACTTTCAAACTGAGCTGCCAGAACTAGGTAAACAATTAATATAGCAAATAAAATTGTAATTTCTAAGCTACTGCCTGACTCATAATATTCTTTTGATTGACCGCTAAACGATATTTTAGCATTAGCTGGTAACACAGAATCTGTAACGCCAATTAAATCTTTTAATGCATCACCTAAGGGATAGCCTGGAGCTAAAGATGCAGAAAATATCGTCGAAGGCAATCTATTAATTCTCTTCAAGCTTTGACTAGTAGAGGTCTCTTCATATGTAACTAAGTTTGATAAAGGTATTAGAGATGAGTTTGAGGATTTAACAAATATATTGTCCAAGTTATTTTGATTAATTCTAAATGATTTATCAGCTTGCAAGATTACATTATAAGTTAAACCGTCTTTAGAAAAAGTTGTGACTTGATTTGAAGCTAACAATATCTCCATTGTTCTGGTGATAGAATCAGCTGACACTCCTAGCTCATAAGCCTTGTCTCTGTTTATTTTTAAATCTAACCGCGGACTTGTGATTTTATAATCAATATTGGCATTTCTCAATTTAAGACCAGCAGACTCGTTTATTAAAGTGTTTCCCCATTCATTAATATCTTCATAATTTCCTCCACCAATTACTAGCTGAACAGGCGGTGTGAAGCGACTACCACCAAGACTTGGCGGGTTAATAGCATATATTCTGGCTCCAGGAATAGATAATAATTGAGGAAAAATTTCTCGGACAATATCTTTTTGATGTCTTCTACTACCCCAGTCAGTTAATGTGGTAAACATAAAAGCTGAATTAACTTCACCTGGTTTTCCTGAAAATCCAGGAGCAACAATCGAAAATACAGTATTAATTTCTTTATTTTTTACATATGGTTTTAAAGTTTTCTCAACTTGGCGAACTATTGAGTCAGTATAGCTAAGAGTAGATCCCTCGGGAGCCGTAATAGAAATAATAAATATCCCTCTATCTTCTGTTGGAGCTAACTCTTTTTGCACTACTTGAAATAATAGTATAGATATAACTATCATCATAATTGAAAAAAGATAAACCCTTTTTGGATTATTTTGTGATTCTAATAAAGACTCTCTATAAAATTTTCTAAATTTTCTAATAAGAACAGGTTCTTCGTCTATCTTTTTTTTATTTTTAATTAGCTTTGAACACAACATTGGAGTTAATGTTAAAGCAACAATACTTGAAAAAATTACAGCAAAAGATAAAACTACTCCAAATTCAATAAATAGTCTCCCTGTCTTTCCACCCATAAAAGATAATGGAAGAAATACAGCAACAAGTACAAGCGTTGTTGCTATTACAACAAATGTAATTTGTTTGGCACCTTCAATGGATGCCTCGAATGCTTTTTCACCATTCTCAATTCTTCTTTTTATATTTTCTAAAACAACAATTGAGTCATCAACAATTAACCCTATGGCTAGTACTAATGCTAAAAATGTAAGTACATTTAATGAATACCCTAATGCATATATGACATAGAATGTTGAGATTAATGAAACTGGTATAGTAATTGTAGGAATAAATGTTGCTGCAGGAGATGCTAAGAAATAATATATTACCCCGATCACCATTAACATTGAAATCAATAATGCAAACCTAACTTCAGAAATTGATTCATCAACAAATACTGATTGGTCATAACCTACAAACATGTTGATGTTGCTAGGCAAGGTAGGCCTGATCAAATCTAATTCTTTTTTTATAGCTGAGGCAACTTTTAATACATTAGATTTGGTCTGTCTCACAACACCAAGTCCGATTGCATTCTCATTATTCGCTCTCAAGAAACCTCTATCACTTTCTGCACCAATAATAATTTCTGCCACATCACCAAGTCTTATTTTTCTATCATCATAAGTCTTGATCACTATGTCATTAAACATATTCATGTCAGATAATTTTGATTTTACCTGTATTCCTATTTCTCGATCAACAGAATCAAGACGTCCAGCTGGTTTTTCAATGTTTTCTTTATTTATAGCATTTAATACATCATCAACCGTTACCTGCCTTGATGACATTTTGTCTGGATCAAGCCAGATTCTGATAGCATATTTTCTCTCTCCACCAACAGTAATAGAGGCTACTCCTGGTAAAATAGATAGTCTATCAATAACATTTCTATCTAAATAATCATTGAGAGCTATACTGCCAAGTTGTTCGCTTGTAAAACCAATCCATAAAATTGCTCTTGCATCAGTGTCAGATTTTGCAACTCTTGGTTGTTCGGAATCTTTTGGCAATCTAGGAATGGCACGCGATACTTTCTCTCTTACATCGTTAGCGGCAGACTCCATGTCTCTCGATAAGTTGAACTCAACTCTTATCTGTGAAATTTCATCTTTGCTTGTAGATTTTATTTCTTTAATATTTGAGATTCCAGATAATGAATCTTCGAGTACTTGAGTGATATCTCTCTCAACAATCTCAGCTGAAGCTCCGCGATATACTGTTGACACGGTGACAACTGGTTTATCTATATCCGGATATTCTCTAATTGATAATTTGTCATAGGAAACTAGTCCTATGAGCACTAAAAACATACTTATTACTGCTGCAAGAACAGGTCTTCGAACTGTTATTTCTGATATATGCATCTATTACTCTATAATTTTTATTTTAGATCCATCTTTAAGCTTTTCATGACCCATAAATATCACTTTATCAAAAGTATTCAGCCCAGATTTAATCTCTACCAAAGCATTATTTCTAATACCTGTCTGGACTATTGTTAATTTAGCAACATCATTATCTGCAACATAAACATAATGTTTTTTATTAATACTTAATAATGATTTTTCTGGTACCAAAATTGCGCCCTCTGTCTCTTCTAGAGAAATATCCAATTTCATTAATAAACCAGGCTTTAGCATATTATTTTTATTATCTAGTAAAGCATAAGCGCTGATGGTTCTAGTTTTAACATCTATTTTAGTGTTCACATATTCTAATGTACCTTCATATTTAGTACCTGGAATACTGTCTGTAATAGCGACAAATGATAATTTATTTGTTAAATAGCCAAGTATACGCTCTGGCAAATCAATTGGTAATTTCATATAACTATGCTCATTTAATGAAGTAAGGAGCTCTCCCTTAGATACTGCATCTCCTATGTTTTTCTCACTAAGACCTATCATTCCTGAAAAAGGAGCATATATCTGAGTTAAGCCAATAGTGTCAGAAGAAATTATAGAAAAAAGTAAATCACCTTTCTTAACAGTAGTAGCTTCTTTATAGTGAATATTATCCAGAAGACCGTTAACTTTGGAGGTGATATCAATTGATTCACGTGCTTCAATTACAGATAATGCCCGATATGTTTTTTGTATAGTATCAATTTTTACTGGCATAGCTTTTACTGCAATAATTCTTGTCTTATTCATAAATTGAGCGAAACCAGTATATTTTAAATATAAAGATATCCCGCCATAAAGAAGACCAGCAATAAAGATGAATATAAAAACCTTAAATACACTTAAAGATTTTACATAATGTATGATTTTAGTCAGCATTTCTCAACTCATCCATGTTATTGCCTATTCTATCCATATTAACGAAGCAATTCTACCAGTATTATTTTCACCTCTATATGAATAATATAAGTTTGCGCTTTGATAAGTGCACATTTCATCTGTAAATATTTTTTTAACACCTGCATCTTTTAAAAAAATTTTAGCTGCTTTTTTTAAATCAAGCCCCCAGTGTTCTTCGTCAATCCTATTAAATATTGTCGAAGATATTGTAGATAGTTTATTATAAACATCTTCTCTGACTAAATAATTATTTTGACTGATAGAGGGGCCAATCCAACATATAAGCTCAGAAGGGTTATTTGAGAATTTTTTAATAAACTTTGTTATTATTCCATTGTGTAAACCTCTCCAGCCTGCATGGATTACCCCAACTTTTGTTCCATGTTTATTGCAAACCAATATAGGCAAACAGTCAGCAGATAAAACAACACATGGAAGGCCCACTGTATCCGTATAAGACCCATCGCATACTAAGCTTGTAATTGACTGCTTAACTTTTCTTATAGTCGCACTATGGATTTGTTTCATCCAGCAGGGTTCCATCATTAGATTTAAAGTTTTTTTTATATCTCTCCTATTTTTTTTAACATGAGTTTGTTCGTCACCTACATCTAAACTTAAATTAGAATCTTTATACTCACCTTTGCTATAGCCCCCTATGCGTGTTGTAGAAAAAGCTTTTATATTTTCAGGGACTTCCCAAATTACTGGTTTAATTTGTATCGGCATAACTGTATTGCTCAATTAATGATTGTATTTTTAAAAACTCATCTGGTGGAGAAGACTTTATGGAAAAAATCTCTTTTGTAGAGGGATGCTTAAATTCTAAAGATGTGGCATGTAATGCATGACCACTATATAAATCTAAAAATTTAACTAACTCAGTATTTTTACTAAAAATAGATTTTCTAAATCCATATAACTTATCACCCAGAACTGGATGTCCAATAAATGATAAATGTACACGTATCTGATGTGTTCTCCCAGTTATAAGCTCAACTTCAATTAACGATGCTTTATCAAATCGACGTAAAATTTTAAGTCGTGAAATAGATTCTTTTCCAGAGAAAGTTACCGCCATCTTTTTGCGATTGATTTTATGCCTGCCTATCTTCTCATCTATGATACTTATATTCTTTAAAATTCCAGACGTTATAGTTAAATACTTCTTGGTAATTGATCTTTTTTGAATCTGTTGCGTTAGATTATTATGAGATTGAAGTGATCTTGCTATAATCAATAATCCAGAAGTCTGTTTATCTAGACGATGTATTATCCCAGCTCTAGGTACATTTCTTAATTCAGGATATTTAAATAATAAAGCATTTTGCAATGTACCTGAATAATTTCCAACTGCCGTGTGAGTTACCATTCCACTATTTTTATTAACAACAATAAAATCATCATCCTCATGTAATACATCCAAAGTTATATCTTCAGGGATAATATCTATCTCTTCATTAGGGTGAACTTCTATTTCAATTTCGGATTTAATCGAAATCTTATCTTTAGGAGAGCAGGTTTTACCATTAACTAATATTTTTTCTGAATTAATCCAGTTTTTAATAGTTGATCTTGAATATTCAGGTAAATGCGACGATATAATCTGATCTAACCTTAGATTATTTTTTGGCTCAATATCAAACTTATAAAAAGTGACATTTTTCATAGTGTAATCCCACGTAACTCATCTATAATAACAAAATGAAAGCAAAAATACTTCTTATAAACCTTGTCTTTAGCATATTATTATCAAGCTGTTCATATTGGGAAGGGGCTTTTAAAGAGTCAGATCCTACTGTAGGCATGTCAGCTGCACAAATATATGGGGAAGGTAGAGCATTTCTTGATGCTGAGGATTACCCAAATGCCATCATATATTTTGATATATTAGAAGCTAGATACCCATTTGGAATATATTCAACTCAATCAATGCTTGATCTATCATATGCATCATATAAGTCAAATTTAAAAGCAGAAGCAATTGTTAATGCTGATAGATTTATTAGACTATATCCGAATCATCCGAATGTGTCATATGCATACTATCTACGTGCATTATCAAATTTTGACAAAGACCAAAACTTTTTGACTCAACTATTTGGGCAAGATCCATCAAAATATGATGTATCGAAATTAAAGCAATCATTTGATGACTTTTCTGTGATAGTAAATAAATTCCCTGGTACCAAATATGCCAAGGATTCAAGGAATAGATTGGTATACATTAAGAATATGATGGCAGCTAATGAATTATATATAGCTAAATATTATATTAAACGATCAGCTCATGTGGCGGCGGCAGAAAGAATCAAATATATGTTAACTAATTATAATGGTACCCCCAGCACAGAAGAAGGCTTATTGATTTTAATAGATAGCTATAAGTATCTCAAGATGCATGATTTAGCATCTGATACAGCTAGAGTTTTAAAAGAAAATTATCCTAATTATGAAATAATAAATAAAAATGGGATTGTAACAGCAACTAAGAAAAAAATTAAAGTGGTTAAGAAAACAGAAGCCCAGAAAGATGATGAGTCAAGTTGGTATGACTTCTTAAATATATATAATTATTTCTAAACTTTATCTTTTATTATACAAACAGGGATTTTGTTCATCTTATGGGTATTCTTCCTTCTGATACTCAAATATTTTTCTCTATGTATACTATTTTTATTTGACATAGCTTCCTCTAATTCCTCATATGTCAGACCAAGCTGTTGCTCGTCTGTTCTATCATCATCCCATAAACCATCAGTCGGAGGTGCTTTCAATATAGCATCACAGACACCTAATTCTTTTGATAAAGATCTCACTTCAGATTTTGTTAAATCTGCAATAGGAGATATATCAACCCCACCATCACCATATTTTGTAAAAAAACCAACACCAAAGTCTTCAACTTTATTCCCTGTTCCTACCACTATGCCTGAAAAAGAAGCTGCCGCCTGATACAGCAGTATCATTCTTAATCTAGATTTACTGTTAGCAAAGCCTAAGTTATTAGCAAATCCAGAAGCTATGCATGTCTCATAAAATTTATCAAAAGTATTACTGAGATCAATCTCACAAACTTTAACGTTATTATATTTAGACAATAGGAAGTCACAATGAAGATTGCTTAAAGAAAGATTTTTGGTTTTAAGCGGTATCTTAATTGCTATAGTTTGTATACCAGTCATGGCACATAAAGTACTTGTTAAGGCAGAGTCAACACCTCCAGATATTCCAACAACTAAACTTTTTATATTATAATCAGAAGATACTGTATAATCCTTGATCCATTTCACTATATGTAATATCACTTTACTATTGTTCATATCTAAAGCCTTAATGTCATTAAACCACAATCATTGGTTAATATTTAATCTAGAATCATATATTATAGTCTATAATACTAATAAAAGAATACTATTCAAAATTTAAATATGCGTATAATTATAATACTCTTAGTAATATTCTTGGCCTATGTAATAGCTAAATCATTACTGGTAAAAAAAACAAAGGTCATAAAAAATAAAGCTAATAAAATTCAATACTGCAAGCATTGTAATTCCTATATAACAAGCGAAGAATATTGCTTGAACAATAATATTAATTATCAAAACTGCAAACATTATAAGTGAGATTGAAATGAAAAGAAGACCATTACTGTTAACATTAACTATAATTATGTTTATAGGGATACTGCTGACAGTTTTTTTACGATAAAACTATGCAGCTAATTATAATTTCTGGGAAAATAGGGTCTGGCAAATCAACTTTAAGCAAATGCTTCCAAAGAAAAGGTTACCATTATATAAACTCAGATATTCTTGCTAAGAATATTATTCAAAATAATAAATTTGTTATAGATGAGTTAAATAAAGAATTTAATATTTCAAGTGATGATAAAAAAATATCTTTAAAAAATTTAAAAGTTATACTCTTATCTTCTGAAGAAAATAAAAATAAGATTAACTCAATAGTCCATCCTTTTTTTTATAAAGAATTAAATTTCATACTTAATCAATCTAACGATAGCAAGATAGTTCTTGAGCTGCCACTAATTGAAACAAGGAATAATATTAGATTTAATTTTAAAATAGTTTCTATTAAAACAAGTTTAAAAATAAGAGAAAAAAGGTACTTATCTCAACCTAAATCTAAAGTTGAAAATTTTATAATCTTAAATAAATACCAAAGAAGTTCAGAGTATTATGAAAAATATTCTGACTATGTCATATCTAATAATGATACTATGGAAATATTGCAAATAAGATTCAATGAATTATATAGTAAATTAAAAGAATGAATAGCTTATCAGATAATCAGGTTTCATTATATGAAGAGCCTGTCCAAGAAAAAATTAGGAAATTTATTAAAATTGAATTTTTGTTAAATAAGATTTACTATTTTAAAGATAAAGACAATAAGAGTGAAAATTATGTTGCCCTATTAGCACTTTGTGAACTATATGAAATTTTATCACGTAGTGATATAAAATCTGAACTGATTAGAGAGATTGAAACACAAAATAGTTATTTCCAGAAGATAAAAGAAATCCCTCAAGCAGATAGCAGAAAACTAAATTCAGTTTTGGAAAAACAAAGTCTTCTTCTAAAATTAATTTATAATATTGAGTCAAATTATTTAGACTACCTAGAACATGATATTCTTTTTAAGACAATATTAAAAAACTGTTTTACTCAATTACAACCAGCTTCTATTGAATTTTGGTTATCAAGAGATATATTGATCAGAGAAACACAAATAGATTTATGGCTTGAACCATTGGTGTTTATCAAACGGTCAATTGATTTTATCTTAGAAGTAATCAGAAAGTCTGGTAGATTTGAAGATAGAATGGCAGAAAAAGGATTTTTTATAGAGAAACTTGATCCAAAAAAAAATATTCTTCTTATTCGAGTGACACTTACTTCTGATTTATATTATTACCCTCAAATCAGTGTAGGTAAACAGAGATTAACTATAATGTTCATGACTAAAGATGATAAGAATAATTTAGTTCCATATCAAGAAGACTTAAACTTTATATTGACCACTTGTGCTCTTTAAGCATTAATCCCAAAAATCACTTATACCTGATACTCCAAAACCATTAAATTTCTTGCACAACTCAAGATCACTAATTCTTATCCCACCTAGTGCAAACACTGGCATATTCGATCTATCTGAAATAATCTTAAAATTCTCCCACCCAAGTATCTGTTTAGTATATTTTGTAGAAATTACTGGAGATAAAATTATAAAATCAAAATTATATTTATTGGCAATCATGACATCATTCAAATTATGACATGATGCGGAATAAATTAATTTTTTTTCTTTTACATGCTTATAATTATTAATTTTATTTAAATTTTCAGAGGTGAAATGAATTCCATCAATATTAATATCACCCAGGTCATTTCTAAATTTTTTATCAACAATTAAAGGTATATCTTTTTTAAGACAAAATTGAGCTAATCTCTCTGCCGCAAGAATATAATTTGATACAGAATACCCAAATGATCTTAATCTAATAAAAGAATTATTGCCACTAGTGTTTTCCAATTCTCGAGGTATGCTATCAAAATGTACTGGAGTAATATAAAATAATTCTCTTAGTCTCAGCCTATTTAATATTCTAGCAGTTGACTCAAGAAATAAATGATTAGATGTAGAAGGATCAGCATATAAAATATTCTGTGCCTCTTTAGCTTTGATTTTTCCACCATACTCAATAATTTCAAATATATGTAATTTTACAGATAGGTTTTTATATAGATGGATGATTTCACCATGATATATACTCTTATTAATCTGTATATCTAATTCTTCATAGCATTCTCTGACCAAGCATTCTTCGGGATTTTCAGATTCCTCTATCTTTCCGCCAGGAAATTCATAATAATTATTAAATGGTTCTTTTCTTCTCTCTGAAAACAAATATCCAATGCTATTTTTTATCAGGGCCACTGAACACTCAATATTATTGCTCATTATCTATGTTGTGTAAGCAGAATTAATGTGAACATATTCATGAGATAAATCAGATGTCAAAACTGTATGCATATCTCTCCCAGAATTCATATAAAGATCTATGCTTATATTCTTTTTCATCATAGACTTATTGAGTTGCTTTAAATTACATTTTCTAGATTGCAAACCATTTTCAAATATTATTTTATCATTAATTTTAAGACTAACCTTACTTGGATCATAATTAATGTTGTTGATTGATCCTATTCTTGCAATAATTCTTCCCCAGTTCGGGTCAGCCCCATACATTGCAGTTTTAATTAAATTAGAATTTGCCAAGCTATAAGCTATTTTTTTAGCTTGCAATACATTATATGATTTATGCACAGTTATTTTGATAATTTTTGTTGCACCCTCTCCATCTTCAATTATCATTTTAGATAAATCATGACATACATTTGTTATCTCATTTTCTAATATTTTTAAAATTTTAGTATTAGTACTAAAATTAAACTCTTTGTTCTCACCTGTTGAAATTAACATCACAGTATCATTTGTAGACATATCGCCATCAACTGAAATTGTATTAAATGAAGAGTTGACTGCTTTTTTTAAAATTTTCAACAAAAGTGGTTTTTTCAGATCAATATTTATCGATATAAATGATAACATTGTTGCCATATTAGGCTCAATCATTCCAGCACCTTTGCATATTGCATTTATTGTTATCTTAGTTTTGTTTAATAAAAAAGATCTGGTTACATGTTTACTGAATTTGTCAGTAGTCATAATAGTTGAAGCTGCCTGTTTCCAAGTAGATTTAAATTTAAAATCATGATTCTCTATAGATTTTACAATTTTATTAATTGGGAGCTGTCTTCCAATTATACCTGTTGAAGATAATAGTATATTTTCTTTAAGACAATTAAATTTTTTAGATATTGACTTTGTACATTTTATGGCATTTGACATTCCTGTTTTTCCAGTACATGCATTAGCATTACCAGAATTAACTAAAATATACTTTGGGTTGAATTTAGATGCATTATATTTGGATAAAATCACAGGTGCAGCTGCATACTTATTCTTGGTTGATACGACTGCGATTTTTGAAAGTTCTGGTAATTTAAAACATACTGCATCTTTTTTCTTATCCTTAATGCCTATATTGAAAATATCAATTAAAACTTTGTTACTCATAATTTACCACAACATCTTTTGTATTTTTTACCAGAACCACATGGGCATAATGCATTTCTTGAAATATCAGTATTATTATTATCCATATTAGCATTCAAAGCATCACCTTTTATTAATTTGTTTGAGACATTTGAATTATTTACCTTAATCTTAGTTAGGATTTTAATAGTTTCAAGATTATTCACAGATAACATTTCTTCAAACATTTCAAATGATTCTCTTTTATACTCATTTTTTGGATTTTTCTGAGCATAGCTCCTCAGCCCAATTCCCTGCCTCAGATAATCCATGGCATTTAAATGATTTCTCCAGTCTTCATCAATTACACTCAAAAATATGTTTCTAACTAATTCATTTTTATCCTCTTTAGATAAAATATCAAGATTAGACTGAATTGATGTAAAAATAATATTATGGATGTAATTTCTAAAAGTTGCCCGCCCTTCATGATCACCGTCTTTAATAATCTCAGAACTTTTAATCTCGATAGCAAAATCACTTTTAAATAACTCATCAATTGCCTCATAATCCCATTGTGATGATGGTATATCTAATGGAATATAATTATTTATCAAATCCTCGCATGTAAAATTAAGGATATTATTATAAATAGATGATAAATCATCAGCTGATAAAATATCATTACGCTGATTATAAATTACTTTTCTTTGCTCATTAGCGATGTCATCATATTCAAGAAGTGTTTTTCTTATATCAAAGTTATGAGCTTCAACCCTTTTCTGTGCATTTTCAATTGAACTAGATACCCATTTATGTTCTATAGCTTCGCCATCTTCCATGCCTAATTTTTTCATAATTTCAGTAACTTTATCTGATGCAAATATTCTCATTAAATTATCCTCTAATGATAAATAAAATCTAGATTCTCCTGGATCTCCTTGCCTGCCTGAGCGCCCTCTTAATTGGTTATCAACACGTCTAGACTCATGTCTTTCTGTTCCAATGATATGGAGTCCTCCAATTTTTTTAACATCATCAGGATTATCAAGAGATGAACTGACTCCATCATTTTCCATATCTTTCCCACCTAGAACAATGTCTGTACCACGACCAGCCATATTAGTTGCTATTGTTACTGCAGATAACTTACCTGCTTGCGCTATTATTTCTGCTTCTTTCTGGTGCTGCTTAGCATTAAGAACATAGTGTTTTATCTTTTTTGCTTTCAAAAGTTTTGAAATATATTCCGATGACTCGATAGAGGTTGTTCCAACTAAAACAGGTTGCTTAGTATCATGTATGTTTATTATATCTTTAACAATTGCCTCATACTTGTCTTTGACAGTGAGAAATACTAAGTCAACATGATCTTTTCTTATCATTTTTTTATGCGACGGTATAACAATAACTTCTAAACTATATATTTGTTGAAATTCAGTTGCTTCAGTATCAGCAGTTCCTGTCATGCCTGATAATTTATCAAACAATCTAAAATAATTTTGAAAAGTTATAGATGCATACGTTAAGTTTTCATTTTGTATTTTTACAGATTCTTTTGCTTCTACAGACTGATGAAGACCTTCTGACCATCTTCTTCCAGGCATTTTTCTACCTGAAAACTCATCTATGATAACGATTTCATTATTTTCTATTACATAGTCAATATCTTTATGATACATTAAATTAGCTTTTAAACTTGCATCAACCAAATGTAGTAACTGTATATTTTTAGGGTCATATAAAGTTTCATTATTCCCTAATAGATTATTCTTTACAAAAGTATTTTCAATCTCTCCATGACCAGCCTCTGTCAAAGAAACAGATTTTTGTTTCTCGTCAATTGAGAATAATTTGTCATCTCTATTCTTGGTTATGAGTGACTGTGTAACTTGATTAATTTTAAGATACAAATTACCTGACTCTTTTGCAGATCCCGATATCACTAATGGTGTTCTTGCCTCATCTATTAAAACAGAGTCAACTTCATCAATAATTGCATAACTTAGTTTGCATTGCACTTTTTGACTTAACTCATAAGTCATATTGTCTCTTAAATAATCAAAGCCAAACTCATTGTTAGTTCCATATATAATGTCAGACTGATATGCTTTCTTTCTTTCTTCTGGTGCCGAAGAGCTTGTAATAGTTCCAACTGATAATCCAAGATAATTAAATATCTCGCCCATCCATTCAGAATCTCTTACTGCTAGATAATCATTTACTGTGATAATAAAAACTGGTTGCCCAGATAATGAGTTTAGATATGCAGGTAATGTAGAAACCAGTGTTTTACCTTCACCAGTTTTCATTTCAGCTATTTTACCAAAATGTAATGCAATTCCTCCCAAGAGCTGTTCATCAAAATGTCTTAGGCCCAAGGTTCTGATAGAGGCTTCTCTGGTCAGCGCAAATGCTTCGGGTAAAATATTATCAAGATGATTACTTTCTCTATACTTTTCCTTTAATAATTTAGTTTCTGCATGAAAATCTGATTGAGTAAATTTTTGATACTTATCTTCTAATTCATTGATTTTTTTTACAAGAGGCCCGTATTCTTTAAGGATGCGGCCATTTCTACTTCCAAAAATTTTTTTAATAAAACTAGATATCATAATATTTTATATAAATTTGCATGTAATGAGTTAATTATCGTACAATCATTATAATAGATTATGAAAAAAATATCGTCATTCATACCTGT
>Ga0209425_10001567_pt1 | contig 26653 bp, 26 predicted proteins | sample COG_05_FD_184749 | JGI IMG/M metagenome (GOLD analysis project Ga0209425, IMG submission 184749) | Pelagic Microbial community sample from North Sea - COGITO 998_met_05 (SPAdes) (version 2) | ecosystem: Environmental > Aquatic > Marine > Neritic zone/Coastal water | place: Helgoland, sampling...
CTCACTTAAAAGTCTGTCTATAAAAGTCCTTATGGAATAGTTATGTTTATTCACGATAATTGAGAAAGCATACAAATCTCCATTCTTACCATTAAAGAAACCTGACAATGCACTGACTCCAAAAATATAGCCTGTTTTAGCTCTCAAGTTTTTATGCAGTGGCTTTCGTTGAAACTTTCTTAATAAAGTTCCATCTACTCCAGCAACAGGTAGAGTTTTAGAAAATCTAGAATAATATTCTCTTGTTGTAATAAACTCTAATAGTTTGACCATCGCTTTTGGAGATATGTTATTTTTCGAGGATAATCCTGATCCATCACTAATATTAAAACTTTTAGGTGCCAGACCTACATTTTTAACTAGGAAATTGGAAACTAGACCACTAGAACTAATCCAAGATCCTCTTTCTCTTAAAAAATTAGCTGATAGTTTTTTGAACACATGTTCTGCGTATAAATTATTACTTTTCTTATTTATAATTTTTACAATATTTATCAAATCAGAAGACTCGTGTTCATATTTAATCTTATATGGGCTTAATTTTTTAGATATTGGAATATGTGCAATTTTAATTGAACCTTTAAATGAAATTCCTTGCCTATTTAGCTCTCTTCCTATTTTGACACCTAGCAAGTAGAGAGGATTATCTGTAAGGAGTAGGTCAGGTGATGATTTATGCTTGTACAAATTTGAGTCTATTGCTATTGATGAGATATATGGGGCCCAAGCTAATCCTACCCAAGACTTCTTCCAATTTGGATTATAAAAAGGGTCTTCATAATATTGGTTATTTAAAAAAATGTTGCCATTTATCTTCTTAACTCCTTGCTTCTTAAAATAAGATATGGCTTTCCTTAGGCTTGAAGAAGTAAACGTAGGATCTCCTTTTGTATCAATATACAGATTGCTTACATACTCCCCAGACTCATTTTCAGCAAGGGGGATAAAAAAAATTGTCTTAAACTTATAGTCAACACCTAACAACTCCAGGGAAGCTATAGTTGTGATAATCTTTTGATTTGATGCTGGTATGAACTTCTTTAAGGAATTATATTCTGCAATCACTTTGTCTTTAGTAAGATTCTTAACATATATACCAATATTAGGTGTGGCTTTAGACTGAGTCTTTATAAGACTCTTAACGCTTGCGGAAAGTGCGTGCGAGGATATCAAAGAAATAATAAACAAAAATGATAAAAATAGTTTTAATGTGAATCTGACCATGATTTCCCAAACCCTAGCTCTACTTTCAAGGGCACATTTAGTGCAATACACCCTTCCATGTAGTTTTTTATTTTCTTAGAGACATTATCAATCTTGTTTTCCGATACTTCAAAAACAAGTTCATCATGCACCTGCATTATCATTCTACAATCATTATAAAGTGAAGAATCATTATTTATCAAAATCATTGCCAGTTTGATTATATCAGCGGCTGAACCTTGAATTGGACTATTAATTGCAGCACGCTCGGCAGCTCCTCTTGAAATAAAGTTATTTGAGTTTATATCTGGTAAATACCTTCTTCTTTCTAATATTGTTTCGGAGTAACCTTTATCTCTTGTCGACTCTATGATTTCATCAAAATAGTTTTTAACGTGCGAATACTTCTCAAAGTATTTAGCAATAAAGGCTTTAGCTATTTTTAAATCTTGATTAATTTGTTTAGACAAACGCTTAGGGCCTATGCCATATAGAATTCCAAAATTTATTGTTTTGGCCAACCTCCTTTGGTCTTCAGTAACTTTCTTCTTAGTAACATTAAATATCTCAGCCGCGGTAAGGGAATGAATATCATCATCTAATTTAAAACTGCTTTCCATAACTGGGTCACGCGAAAAGTGAGCAAGTAATCTTAGCTCAATTTGCGAGTAATCAGCCGAAAGAATAACTGAACCTTTTTTTAATGGAACAAATGCCTCTCTTATTCTTTTACCTTCTGCTGACTTTATAGGTATGTTCTGTAGGTTGGGATTGCTAGATGAAAGCCTCCCTGTAGATGTACCTACATGGTTATAAGAAGTATGAATTCTTTTAGTGGACGTATTAATTAATTGAGGTAACGACTCAACATAAGTTGACTGAAGTTTTGAATAAAATCTATATAAAAGTACCTCTTCAATAACTTCGTGCTGTTCGATAATTTCATTAAGTGATTGGGAATCAGTGGAAAATTCACCCTTTTTAGTTTTTTTATTTGGTTTAATTCCTAAATCATTAAAAAGAATTTCCCTTAATTGTAATGGTGAATTTATATTAAACTCTTTACCAACAAGAGAGAAAGCTTTGGATTTAATCTTGGCTATTAGTTCTTCAAATTCTTTAGATAAATTTTCCAAAACTTTAGTGTTAATATTAACCCCCTCTTTCTCAATGTTACTTAACACTTGAATAAAAGGTATTTCGTACTTAAAAAAATTTTCAGAAAGATCGTGGTTTATAAGTTTTTCAGATAAATACTTATAGAGCCTAAATGTTATATCTGAGTCCTCGCACGAGTAATTAGTTGCCTCTTTAAGGGGAACGCTAGAAAAAGGTATGCTCTTTTTATCTAAAGTTGTTACGTCTTTATAAGAAATCATCTTATAATTTAAAAATCTCCTAGATAAATTATCTAGGCTATAACTTTGTAGAGAGCTATCAAGACAATGGGCAGCAATCATAGTATCAAAGTAAATACCTGATAGCTTGATTCCTAATCTTGAGAAAATTATAATTTCATACTTTAAATTTTGCCCAATCTTATTTATTTTTGAATCTTCCAATATAGTTCTTAAACTTTCTATAACATAGTCAAAATCTAGCTGATTAGAGTCCACATCATGCCTTAATGGAATATAAAATCCTGTCTCCTCTTTAAATGAAAAAGAGATTCCAACAATTTCTGCTTCCATAGGATTAGGGGAAGTCGTCTCTAAGTCTAGAGACAAGTAATTTTGTTCTTCCAATCTTGAGACTAAATTCTTAAAATCATTCTTTTTTAAAATAGTTTTATAATTAGAGTTCTTATTAGTAAAAGTCCTATCTTCATCTTTAACAAATGAATCAAATTCTAATTCTTTGAACAACTTATTTAGCTTTGATACACTTGGCTCTTTTAAAGAAAAATCCTCAGGATTATCTGTCAAAGGCAAATCTTTTTTAATCGTTACTAATAACTTACTAAGATTAGCGTTATCTTGATTCTCAATTAAAAGATTCTTTATCCTATCTTTAGATATTTTATCAAGATTTTTATATATTGAATCCAATGTTTCGAACTCTGTTAAGAGTTCTTTCGCAGTCTTTGGACCAACTCCTCTTACCCCGGGGATGTTATCAACAGAATCTCCAACAAGAGCCAAAAAATCTATCATCTGCTCGGGCTTACAACCATACTTCTCAATTACTTCATCAACTGAAGTAGTTTTGTTCTTCATTGTATCAATCATTTTTACATTTTTTCCAATCAACTGTGTAAAGTCTTTATCTCCGGAAATAATACAGATTTCGAATTTTCTTTTATATTTCTCAGCTATTGATCCAATAAGATCATCTGCTTCATAATCTTCCATTGATATAGTTCTGATTCCTTTTGCATTAAGAAACTCTATAATTTTGGGAAATTGCAGCGCTATATCTTCTGGAGTTTCACCTCTATTAGCTTTATATTCTTTATAAATGTCATTCCTGAAAGATTTGCTTCCTGAATCCAGAACTGCTACCAAGTACTCTGGTTTAAAATCCTTTAATAGCTTGTTAATCATATTAACAAATCCAAAGATTGCATTTGTAGGAAAACTTTTTGAATTAGTTAAGAAAGAAACCGCGTGATAGGCTCGAAATACATATGAGCTAGCATCTAATAAAAATAATCTTTTAGAGGCCATTAAGCTTTTGAGCTAATTCCCCATTTCCTGACATTTCTATACAAATATCGCAGCCCCCTAAAAATTCACCATTTATGTAAAGCTGAGGAATAGTTGGCCAACTAGAGTACTCTTTAATGCCAGATCTTAAATCCTCATTGGATAGAATATCATAGGTTTGATAAGGTACATTAAGGCCATTCAAGATCTCTACAACCTTAGCAGAGAAACCGCACATAGGCATTTCACGTGTTCCCTTCATAAACAATACAACTAAATCATCAGAAATTGCTTTGGAAATAAATTCTCTTACTTCTTCTTTCATATTATACTCCTTTGTCTAGCTCATCAGGGGCCAGTGTCTTCATTGAAAGTGCGTGAATATTCTCTTTCATATCCTCTTCTAGGGCGGAATACACAATTTTATGTCTTTCAAGCGTGGACTTGTTCTTAAATGCTTCACTAATAATTACCGCTTCGAAGTGAGTACCATCTCCTGTAATCTCTACACTAGTCTTTGGGATAGAGCTTTCGATCTTATCTTTAATATAATTTTCATCCATAATTTAATATTATAATACAGTTATTCTCATTAACATAGTATAAGTATACCAACTACAATTAATAAATTAGTCTAAAAATGTTGAGAATAAATATTACAAAAAATACTACTAGAAAAAATAGCCCAAATTTCGCAAGTAATCTAATAAGCTTATGCGGCTGTAACTTTTTAGGGAAGTTGGGACTATATATAAGCCTATAATTCAAATAAGCTAAAAAAGGAGAAGTTAAAAAAGATAGAATAGTTGCTATATCAACTAGTCTTTTCATTTTCTGCCCGAGAAAAAAAATAGTCAACATTGTTCCTATAATAACTAAAGTTAAAAATGTATTGGTAAAATCTTCTTTTTTAAAACTGGGATATAAAAGTTTTGTGCACTTATTTAATACCCTTGGAAATGCATCTAAGCATGTAATCGTTGTACTAAACATAGCAGTAAAGGCAGTAATCAGAATTAAATCTCTAGACCATGTACCTAAAGACGCATATAGTTCAGTCAGATTCTCTACAAAAACTGTAGCACTGGGAACAAATTCTTCTCCAGAACCGTAAAAAACATTAGCACCGAGTATAACGAATACAACTGCGAGAAGTGCCGTTAAAATATAGGAGAAATTGAAATCAAAATTGTTTTGTTTAAATGAAAAATCTACATTTTCTTCTCTTTTTTCCATAATCCAAACTGACGACCAAGCAGATAAGTCAATTGGTGAAGGCATCCACCCAATTAAAGCAATCAAAAAAGTCAGACCTGCGTAAGATAGAATATCCGGAGAGATAAAGTTTGGGCTTTCGACTACTCCAATATTTTGAGTAACAAAAGCTGATACAATTGTTGAAATAATTAACAATAAAATTAAAAATTTTATAAGTTTATTAAAGAAGGCTCTATTATTTAGTCGTAGAATCAGAAAACATGCGACTAATACCGCGAAGGATGAGAAAAATAAATTTAATTCCAAATCTAGCCAGTTCCTAAAAATAGCTGCTGTAACTATTGTTACAGATGCCTGGATTGTAAACATAGTCAGAATTGTTAATATGAGATAAAGATATAGCGCCCAATCCCCTATCCTCTTATAACCGTCTAAGACTGTCTCATTTTTAACTACTGTATATCTGGTTGCGAATTCAAAAAAAGGATATTTGAGAATATTAGCTAAAAGTACGGCTATAATTAAAATGTAACCGTAAGTAGCGCCAGCCCTTGTTGACTGCACAATATGAGATACTCCAATTGCTGCTGACGCCCATAAAAGACTTGGACCTAAGACAGACAATTTATCTCTGATTTTTTTTAACATTTAGTTATTATATATATAATTTTTATTAAGGTTAATATATGAAATCATGAGCACAGATAATTCAGTATCAATTATAGGGTGTGGAATTAGCGGAATATTTGCTGCATTACAATTAAAAAAGTCGGGAATAGAAAATATTCAATTATATGATAAATCCCGAGGTCTAGGAGGTCGTCTAGCTACTAGGCGGTCAAATGATGGGAAATTTGATCATGGAATTCAATATATAAAACTAGATACTGTTGCAGATCTCCCAGAAATAAAAAGCTTGATAAGAAATAATATTCTTAAAGAAACCAAAATTTCTAATTTATTTATTGGTAATGACGGTATGACAAGTATTGCAAAGTTTTTGGCAAAAAATCTTAATATTTCAAAAGAATTTAAACTTATCCATATAGATAGTGATCTTAACTCAATGGTTATGAATTTTGAGAATGGTCAGAGAATTCATACTAACTCTATAGTTTTATCTTCTCCTGTTAAGCAATCAATAGAAATATTAGAGAAAAGTAATATTAATATCGATTCGTTAAAACTTGCTGATATTAACCAACTCGAATATTTTCCAGCAATAATTATTATGGTTCAATCTGAGGTTTCTATTGATTTAGAAAATGAATTTATACAAGAATACGCGACTGGGAATTTTAGCTCTATCACTGATAACTTTAAAAAAAGCATTTCAAAAAAGGAAAATTTCTACACCTTAGTTTGCTCGCATAATTTTAGTAACGAAAACTTTGAAAATGACTATGAAAGCATAAACTCTCGTCTAAAAAATGAATTGGATTTAATTTTTAATAGGAAATATAAGATTCTTTCTAATCATAAATGGAGATACTCTACGCCTAAGAATTTCTATACTCTTGATAGCTCTATCAATATAGGGCTAGACAGATTTGTAGGGATGTGTGGAGACATATTCACTAATGGTAAATTTGATGGGGCAATCAGGTCCGGTATTTCGGTCGCTTCAAAGCTACTTGCGAAATGAAGTTTAATAATACTAAACTTTCTATTGGAATAATTTATGTAGGCTCAATAGTTTCGTTAACTACAATTGCATTGTATCTCGATTTTGCAAGTGTTCTTGTAGCTAATTATGGCAATAATTTGAAGGTTGCCTTTTGTTACTTTTTTTTCATGTTAACGATCACATTACCTCTTGATGTATTTGCAAATAAAAAAATTAATACTTCAAGAGATATCAGTATTAACAAAATAATCGTTAGCAACATAGTGCTCTATTTACTTCTTATTTCTTTTACTACTATAATCTATTTCTTGTTTAGCTTAGAAAATTTACTTTTTGTTTTTTTATCGTCACTTATGATGCAATTGCTATTGCTTTTACTACAAGAAATTATCACACTTTCTTCTTTTAATACTAAAAAATACTCATATAAAAGTTCGTCGATGTTGATTATTGAAAATGCTCCGTTCTATATGACGATGAATATCATAAGAAGCTTAAAAGGTCCCAAGATACTGGTTCCGAGCCACTGGACGAAACAAAAAAAAGAAAACTACGAGTTTCATTTGGAGAGATTTCAACTAATAATGGGTTCAAAAATTGACTTAAAATCAGTCCTTTTCAGCATTGTTCTAAATTCTATTTTTTTTATAGCAATATACTCTTATTTTTATAGTGCCAATGTGCCTGCAACCATCTTTATAATAAACCTCTCCTTAATTTCTAACTTAATTTCATTTATATATATTTTATTACTTCCTAAGCTAAGCCAGAACGGTATTACCAATATTGACTATACAATGAGGTCAAAGGACTCAAGTCTTTTCAAGGAAAACCTTGAAATATTTGAAAGTAATCAAGATAGAAACCAATCTAGAAGTAAAATTGTTGAAACAATCTTTTACCCCATACCTTCAATAGATACTAGGCTTAACTGTAAAGTTAAAAAAAAATTTGGATTATCTAACATATCCAGACTAATTATATTTCTTGCTTTTACTAATCTTTCTATAATCTTTAAAGGAGTGCATGGCAATGCTGGGAAACCAGAAAATTGGCTACTTCCCCCTTCAGAATGAAAAAAATATATGAGAATATTATAATTGGGAACGGGTTAACTGGCTTAACAATAGCTAAGCTTCTAAGCCTGAGAAGTAAGGACTACCTAATAATAGATAAAAATAATACAGTCGGGGGAAAAGTCTCAACTAAAACTTTCTCAGATTATAAATTGGATGAAGGATTTCAGGTTGTACTCGAAGATTATCCAAATTTAAAAATATTCCCTGAGATTAATAAATCTTCATTTAGAAAATTTAAATCTGGATTTGTCACAAAAAAGAAAAATAATTTATACCAAATACTTAATCCATTTAAAAGCTTTAAGGGGTTGTTGCCTGGAAATACTTTTCCAGGTTTTACTCTCAAAGATAAATTTCTTTTACTGAAGCTGGTGCTTCTTAGCAATAGATATGAAAACACTAACGTACCAGTGAAAAAGTTTCTTAAAAACTTTGGTTTTAGTAATACATTTATTAATGAGTTCTTTGTTTCTTTTTTTCAAGGTGTTTTTCTAAGTAGAAACTTGGATGTTCCTCTAAAGTATTTCCTTTTTATATTTAAATTATTTTCTAAAAGCAGCGTGAGCATTCCTGTCGGGGGGATAAACATGATTCCTCAAAGCATTTTGCTACAATTAGATTCCTCGAAATATAAGTTGAACAAAGAAGTTGCATGCATTGAATCAAATAGTCTTACAACTAAAGATGGTGAATGCTTTTATTTTAATAAGCTTTATTGTACAGACCCAAAAATTGAAGGACTAATACAGAGAGAGCTAAATCGCAACCTCTTTGCTGATATAACCTATAATGGGACTCAATGTTTCTACTTCTTAGCCAGTATCACAGATGTTGATGATGGCTTCATATATTTATCACCAGAATCAAAAAATATTACAAATGTTTCTCTAAAGAAACTTTCGCCTGACAAATATATTGTCTCAGTTTCGTCCTTATCTATGGAAATTTCAAAAAATGCTATTGAAAAAGAAATTTTAAGTTACTTTACTAATATAAAGAACATAAGCTTTTTGAGCACATTTAAAATTAATAATGCCTTACCTTCGAATTCTAAATTCTTTGATTTTAAAGGGAAATCCTTCTGCCAGTACACCAAGAATATTTATTTTGCTGGTGACTTCCTTTCATCACCATGTTTAAATGGAGCAATTCAATCTGCAATTAATTTAGTGGAGTCCTTAGATAGTTGAGCTTCTTATTACTTTTTTATTCTAATCTAATAATTTCTGCTATTCTTCTGGGGCTCATTCTTATAATACATTTTGTTCACTATAAATCTTTTAAATTTATAGATATCGAAAGATTTATCGAGTTTCACAGATTCCATACAAAAAACATTTCTTTTCTTGTGCTACCGCTAATGACCTCAGAAGCAGTTCTTTCAATAACTATATGCTATTTCTACTTCTCTATTCTTTCTTTAGCTAACCTGTTACTAGTTGCTTTTATATGGATTACTACTTTCCTACTACAGGTCCCCAGCCACAATAAGCTTTCAACTGGTAAATCTATGCCTGAAATAAAAAAACTAATTTCAGGAAATATTTATAGAGTTTGTTTGTGGTTTCTCAAAGTTATAGTTTCAACTTTAATAATACTATAATTGTATTGTGAGGATTTCACTCCAATTGGTTGTATAGCTTTTAGACTTCCTCTCTCTCTTCATAAGCCAATCACGGGAAATCCCTGTACTAGCATATTTTAATGTATCTCTACCATAAAAGATATTTAGCTTATCGAATACTCGCATAAGATTTGTTTCTTTGTCTATAGAAAAAATATTATCTTCTAGTGAGTATTGTTTTGAAGCAGACTTTTCCAATCCAGAAAGAAAAATATGAGCTTTCTTATACCCTGGTCCTTTTTTAAATATCGATTCTAGAATCTTTTTTGCTGAACTGATTAACTTGGATGTTGAATCTGTAGAGGAAATTAAAGATTGAGTTTCAACAAGAAACTTATAAGGTTCTTTTTGACTAAAACGATTTGTGGAAAGAGCAACTGTAATAGTTGAGCAGCTTGAGCCTTGAAGCCTTAGTTTCTCTGCGGCTCGAGATACATAAACAGAAACTGCCTCCTTAATCAAGTCTAAATCGTATATAGGGCTTCCAAAAGCTCTAGAAGTTGTAATCTGCCGTTTGCTATCAACAACTGAATCAATGTCCAAACATGGGACTCCATTAAGCTCCAAGATAGTACGCACAAGATTTACACTGCCGAGTATTCTAGCTTTTCTGTGATTAAACACGCTTAATTGATAAGCATTAGATATACCTTTCAAAAATAATTTTTTCTCCAGTCTACGACCTATTCCCCAAACTGATCCTGCTGCTACCTCTCTTAAAGCATTAGTAAGATCTCTAGGATCGAAAAGAGAGTAAACCCCCAGGCTTTTTTTCGCTTTTCTTCCTGCTAATTTTGCTAAAGTCTTTGTTGTAGAAAGACCTATAGAAACAGGTATGCCAGTCCATTTTAAAATTTTGTTTCTCAAGGAAACAAGCTCCTTATATAAATTATTAATTGAGGCTGCTTCAATAGAAACAAAAGCTTCGTCTATAGAATAAACCTCAACATCTTCAAAATGATTCTTGATTATGCTCATTACTCTATTCGACATATCAGCATATAAAGTATAATTAGATGAAAAAACTTTTACTGACTCCTTTTTAAGGATATTCTTGCACTTAAATAACGGCTCTCCCATCTTTATTCCAAGTAGCTTGGCTTCAGCAGACCTAGCAATAACACACCCGTCATTATTAGAAAGAACAACAACCGGCTTAAATTTTAATGACGGATCAAATACACGCTCACACGAGGCATAAAAATTATTACAGTCAATTAAAGCTATATATTTATTCATATCAATCAAACTTTGTGTATTACGTAAGTCACAACTCCCCATATGTCAAAGTCTGTCTCTTCTGTTACCTCTATGGGGCTAAACTCCTCGTTTTCAGGATTTAAAAAAACCCTGCCCTCGGAAAGCCGAATTCTTTTAACCGTCAGCTCTCCATTGATATGAGCGATTACCACACTCTTGTCTTTTGCCTCAACCGCTCTATCTACAACTAAAGTATCTCCTGAGTTTATTCCCGCGTTAACCATCGAATCTCCTTCAACTTTTACAAAAAAAGTTGCAGAAGGGTTATTTATTAGTAGCTCATTCAAATCAAGATTCTTTTCAATATAATCATCTCCTGGAGAAGGAAATCCAGCTTGAACCCTAGCAATAAACAAAGGGTACTTTGTCCCTTTATTCTCTTTATAAGAATTAATTTCAGAAATACTAGAATCCGTTTTTATAAAAGGCATATATTGTATTATACCAAATTATGTTTCTTATTTTCTCATCCTAGCTTTAATAAAAAATCTTATTGAAGCAACAAAATGAGGAAAAAGAATCATAAACATAAAAGCCTTAAACAATTCTGCCATAGGTCGTTGTGCAACATCACAAGTTGCAATCTCAGCACAAGACAATAAACCAGGGAAATGAACTATACCGCTCCAACTACCTATTAACCCCAATAAGACGAATACTACTGTAATGTGAATTGCTGTTCTTTTATTCTTCTCATTTCTAGAAAAGATTCCGCCAAGAAGAATTATAAATCCGAAAACAAAAGGTATCAGTACAGAGAAAATCTGAAAAATATAATACCCTATGCCGCCAAGCAACATCAGCAACAAACCTGTAATCATGGTGAATAATGTCATATAAAACCTCGCTCCGGAGGAGGGATTTGAACCCCCGACAAAGTGATTAACAGTCACCTGCTCTGCCAACTGAGCTACTCCGGAATTTAAAACTATAAGTGTATCAATTTAATAGAAATGCGTATAACAGTCAAGCGAATGCTTAGTTGTTGGAAAGGTAAATGTATAAAAGTATAATGATTATTAAGATTAATGAGTAAAAAGAAAAGTAAAAACTTGAATTTAACAGAGAAAAACAGGAATCTGCCAGTTCCCGCAAATTCTCTTGAAAGGTATTTAACAGAAATAAGTAACTATGAAATCTTGTCTAGAGAAGAAGAAACAAAGTGTGCACAAGAATACAGAGAATCAAAAGATGTAGAATCAGCTAGAAGATTAATCACTGCGAATTTAAAGTTTGTGGTTAAGATTGCCATGGAATATAAAAACTATGGATTAAACCTAATGGATATGATTCAAGAAGGTAATCTAGGTTTAATGCAAGCTGTCACAAAATTTGACCCAACCAAAAGGTACCGTTTAATTTCATACGGAGTATGGTGGATAAGAGCCTACATACAAAATTTTATTATGAAAAACTGGAGTTTGGTAAAGATTGGTACAACCCAAGGACAGAGAAAATTATTTTATAAAATAAGATCTGCCAAAAGCCTTTATAATGCTGGCGGGCTTTCATTAGAGGAGTATTACGCAAAATTATCAAGTGACCTTAAAGTCTCAATCAAAGAAATTAAAGAAATGGATCAAAGAATGGGAGGAAAAGATTACTCTCTTGATGAAGAACTAAAGCCTGGCGAAAAGCAGACCAAGGTAGAATTTATATCTTCTAGCTCAGAGAATCAGGAAGATTTAGTTATCAAAGAGGAGCAAAAAAGAGACCTACAATCTGGTTTAGAAGAAGCTATCGAGACTCTTAATGAAAGAGAAAGATATATAATAGAAAATAGGCTTTTATCTGAGAAACAAGAGACCCTTGAAAAAATTGGAGTTGAATTTGATATATCCAGAGAAAGAGTAAGGCAGATAGAGAAAGTAGCAATAAAAAAAATTAAGAAAATTCTTATAAAAAATGGTATCACAGCTGACTTTTAATAAATTCTACACCATGTTCAAGATTATCAATCCTGTCACAACCTACTTGAGCTAAGTTTGGCTTTCCACCTCCTTTTCCGTTAAGACTAGAAGATATTTGATTAATGGCTTCTCTACAATCAAATCCTTTGATATCTGAGCTGCAAGCGCAGATCATTATAGAACTTGCCTTATTGTTAGAGCCCAATAAGCTCACAATCTTTTTATTTGTCTTTAAATCATCCCACAGGCTTTTTAACTGATTTGAACTAACTTCGTCTGCCAAATATGAAACTATTTTAATTCCATTAAAAGTTTCACAATTCGATAATACTTCGCTAGCTAAACTTTTTGATTCCTTCTTTTCGTAATTATTCAATTTTGTCTTAAGTTGATCGTTCTCTTTCTGAAGCCTCTCGATACCTAAAGTAACTTTATCTATTGATGAATTTAATAATAAAGAAGAATCAACAAGGGTTTGCTTTAATTTGTTAATGTTTGATAGTGCTTTTCTACCAACATGTGCCTCAATTCTTCTAATCCCTGACGAGATAGAAGTTTCAGATGAAATATTTAATAACCCTAACTCTCCAACATTAGACACATGAATGCCTCCACATAATTCAATACTAAAATCCCCAATTCTAACGACTCTTACCAGGTCCCCATACTTTTCCTCAAAAAAAGCTGTCGCTCCACTCTTAATAGCTTTTTTATAATCAACATTATTATCTATTACAACATCTTTATTGGAGCGAATACGCTCATTGCAGAGATATTCGATATCCTTAAGTAAAGAACTATCAATGTTTGAGAAGTGGCTAAAATCGAATCTCAACCTATCATTCTTCACTAAAGATCCTGCTTGCCTAACATGCGTGCCTAAAATATCTCTAAGCACCGAGTGTAAAATGTGTGTGCCAGTATGATGCTCTGCATTCAACTGTCTGTAATTTTTATCTACTAATGATATAACTTTATCCCCATTATTTGCTAGTCCGTCTTTGACAATCCCGCTATGCACATATAAACCCTCTTTGGTTTTTTGAGTATCAACAATATCTACTAGACAAGATGAGTTCTTTAAAATTCCCTTGTCTCCGACTTGGCCACCAGACTCTGCATAAAAAGGAGTCTCTTCAAGGATAATACCAACTTTGTCGCCTTTTTTTAGATTAGATACAATCTCATTATCTTTAATAATCGCAATAATTCTAGACTCGACCTCAAGAGAATCATATCCATAAAACACTGTAGATGCATTAGCACCTAAAATTTTATTTAAATCAATAGACTCTGCTGTAGAAGATTTAAATTTAGATGCTTTCTTTGAAGAATTCTTTTGGTTTAGCATTTCCTCTTCATAGGCTTTTAAATCGAGAGTATAATCAGTATCTCTAACTAAATCCTCAATCAAATCAACAGGGAAACCAAAAGTGTCATAGAGTTTAAATATGTCTTTGCCAGACAAAACTTTCGTATCTATTGAAGCAGTCATAGCCTGCTCAAGTTGGTCAAAACCTCTATCTATTGTTGATAAGAATTTCTCTTCTTCATTTGTTATTATAGAAATAATATTTGAGGCTTGACTCTTAAGTTCCGGATAAAACTCCTCCATTTCATTTATTACAAGTTGCACTAAATTGTGCAGAAAAGGTTCGTTAATTCCTAGTTTCTTATAATGCCTGACTGCTCTTCTAAGGATCCTTCTAACAACATATCCTCTTCCATCGCTAGATGGCATAACACCATCACATATTAAAAAAGCAACAGCTCTAGCATGATCAGATAATACTCTTATGGACATATCGGACTCGGAGTCCTTGCCATACTCTAAGTTTAACTTAGAGGAGACATAATCTATTAAATAAGTAAAAAGATCGGTGTCATAATTACTTCGGACACCTTGCAGAACGGAAACTAACCTTTCCAGTCCCATGCCAGTATCAATGCTAGGACTAGGGAGAGGTAGCAGCTCTCCTGCTTCTGTTCTATTAAACTGCATAAATACTAGATTCCATATTTCTAAGTATCTTCCGCATTCGCATTCAACAGAACAATCTGAGGGGTTATTGCAATCAATGAACTCCTCCCCTATGTCATACATAATTTCAGAACAAGGGCCGCATGGACCTGTGTCTCCCATAGACCAGAAATTATCTTTATCCTCTAATTTATAAATTTTCTCTTTAGAGATTCCTACAACATTCATCCATATCTTCTCAGCCTCAGAATCATCTTTATGTATAGTTATATAAAGTTTTTTCTTATCTATTCCTAACTCATTTGTTAGAAATTCCCAAGCAAAAGTAATAGCCTCCTCTTTGAAATAACTACCAAAAGAGAAATTACCTAGCATCTCAAAAAAAGTATGGTGTCTACTTGTTCTACCTACGTTCTCTAAATCATTATGCTTACCACCCGCTCTCAAACATTTTTGACAAGATGTAGCAGTCAAATAATCTCTACTTTCCTGACCTAAAAAGATATTCTTAAATTGAACCATACCTGCATTCGTAAATAACAAAGTTGGGTCATTGCTAGGAATTAAACTAGAACTTTTTACAGTGTGATGATTTTGGGACTTAAAAAAATCAATAAATTTTTTTCTTACTTCTGATGATTTCATTTAGATTATTATAATGGGGATCTAAGATAGTTAAAACTAATAGAGAAAAAGTATTGATAGAATCTACGCGTCCTGTGCAGAAACACTAACAAAAACTTTAGACTTGCCTTTTTTCTTAAAGGTTACCAAACCACTCTTCAATGCAAACAATGTGTGATCTTTACCAAGACCTACGTTGTCGCCAGGATAGTATTTTGTTCCTCTTTGTCTTACAATTATCCCACCAGTATTTACACTTTGTCCACCAAAAAGCTTAACGCCGAGTCTTCTTCCTGCGCTATCTCTTCCATTCTTGGAACTTCCACCAGCTTTTGTTTTTGACATAACTTACTCCTTTACTTACCTATAGAAACAATCTCAACAGTCTGATAAGGTTGCCTGTGACCATTTAAAGTCTTAGAATCTTTTCTTCTTCTAAACTTAAAGACTTTCAGTTTTTTCCCTTTGTCGTCAGAGACTACTTTAGCTTTAACTTTAAAGGATTTTAGTTTTGAAGAATCTGTATGAACCTTGTCTTTGTCCGTTACAAGAAGAATATCATCAAAACCAATTTCTGACCCAACTTCAAAAGAGGTCTTTTCAATCTGAATATGATCACCTTCTTTAACTATATATTGTTTTCCACCAGTCTTTATAACCGCTTCCATGTCGTCCTCCAAAAAGTATATATTCTCACCGATTATTAGTTTTTGTCAATATCTTTAGACTATTCTTCTAACTCAACATTCCAATAAGAAGTTTCAACTGAATTAAGAAATGGTTTCCATTCATTAAATTTAACAGTTTTTAGATATAAATTGGACAATATTTCCCACGAAGGCTTAATTGGCTTGCTTACAAGTTTCATATTCGTTTGACTTAGTAGCTTGCTCCCTTTTCTTCTATTACATTGAATACAACAACAGACTACGTTTTCCCAAGTACTTTTCCCGCCAAGAAATCTAGGGACTACGTGGTCTAACGTGAGCTCATTTTTTGGAAAAACTGACTCGCAATATTGGCACTGGGATTTATCCCTCTTAAAGATATTATAGCGATTAAACTTAACTTCTTTGTTAGGAACTTTGTCATACCTGACAACCATTACTACTCTAGGGATTTTAATAACTTTCGAAACGGTTTGAATACTATCAGCGCTTTTTAAAACACTAATTTCACTCCAAGAGTGGAAATCAAAAGTCTCATAATTTGCATCTACAGCTTTTGCTGCGCCTATATAAAGCATGAGGAATGCTCTCTTAACGTTAGTTATATCAACAGGGAAAAAATATCTATTAAGGACAAGCACAGGCGAATTCAACATTACATATAATTTACCTGAGAATTTAAGAAAAAAATTTACGTAATGTTAAGAAACAAATATAATCAAATATGAACAAATATCTCCTTTTATGTTGCTCGATAGTTCTTTTCTCAATTCCATTTATAAATTTTGATTATTTTTATCTCTCCTGGATATTTTTAATTCCAATTCTCTACTTAATTGAAGTAAAAAAATCTAGCCCTTTAAAGGTAGGAGCTATATTTGGAACTTTATCAACTTTATGTATTACTTACTGGGCAACTAATACGCTATCTAATTTAAGTGGCTCAAGCTTAATTGCTTCTGCCCTAATTCACTTAATTTATTGTATATATGAGTCCGTATTCTTTATAGCAATCTTAATAGTCTTCAAACTATCGCTCTATAAAACTAAAAAAAAGCTCTTTACTTATTCTTTATTAATCTCTTTTTATGTTGTTTTAGAGCAAAATTTCCCAAGAATTTTTCCTTATAAATTAGGCAACTCTCAAATACTTATAACAGAAATATCGCAATTAATATCTATCTTTGGCCTAAATATTTTATCAATACTTACTTTGATAGCAAATATTAGTCTTTATGAGTTATTTATTAACAAAAACATAAAATTATTACTCCTAACGCTAGCATTAGGGGCTATTTCTTTCTTATCAGGGACATATATCCTAAATCAAAAAACAATTATAAATGAAAATGGGAAAATTAAATTAGCCATATTGCAACCTAACAATAAAATTGAAAATTTAATATCATTAAATAACGAGATTCATCAAGCACCAAAAAGTACACACCCTTATTTGAGCATATGGCCTGAATCCTCACTTGATAAAGTTCATACATCAAAAAAGGAAGATTATGCAAAATTTAAAGATTCTTTCTCTAAATTATTTGGAAATAGGAATAATTTTATATTGCTAGGGTCAATAGTTAAACATGATGAAAAATATTACAATGCTGGAATTTTAATTAACCAAAATTCTCAAATTGTCGACACATATTATAAAAATAAACTCATGATTTTTGGTGAATACTATCCATTCCAGTCGATAATATCAAAAATCATTCCAGTATATAGTTCTTTTGTTGCTCTAGAAAAAGGATCATTGAAAACCATTCGAATAAATAAGGAATATAGCATGGGAGTAATAATCTGTTATGAGGACTTATTTGAAAAAAGCTCGTTAGAATTATCAAGGTTAAATGCAAGCATCTTAATTAATCTCACAAACGATATTTGGTATGGGGGCTCGAGGGCATCATATCAACATCTAATGCTATCAATACCAAGAGCAATTGAAAATAAAAAGTTTCTAATCCGCTCCGCTAACACTGGTATAAGCGCAATAATCTCTCCGAACGGAAAAATTAAAGAAAAGTTAGGCATAAATAAAAGTGGCTACTTAATTGGTGATGTTTTATTATCGAACAAGAAAAGCTTTTATCTGTCTAATTATAAAATAATTAATTTATTCTACTATATCATCTTCTTCAGTCTTCTTGCTATATTTTACAAGAAAGCTAGAAACAACTGACATGAATCTTTTGTTCTCTTTAGGCAAGCCAATCGACACTCTTAAACAGTTTTCTAACTTATTAGTCTTCGGGAAATTTTTAACAATTATATTTTCTTTCTTTAAAAGCTCAAACAAACGTTTCGATCTCTTTACCTCAAAAAGAATAAAATTTGAGTCTGATTCGAATACTTTTAGGTCCTGAATTCGAGAAAGAAAATTGAAAACTTTAGATCTTTCTTTCTTAACGGCTTCAATTTGTTTCTCTAAGAGTTCAGAATTCTTAAAGAAATCTGTAGCCACCAATTGCGATAGACTAGAAATGTTATAAGGTAGTCTAATCTTGTTGACTGCATTTAATATCTGTTTGTCCCCTATTAAATAGCCTAAACGAAGAGCAGCGAAACCAATCTTGGACATTGTCTTCATAATCAACAAGTTTTTGTTCTTTTTCAATAAAGATAAACATGAATCAGATGAATAATCAGAATAAGCCTCATCAATAACCACTAAGCCCTTAGAGGATTTAGTAATTTCAATAATATCACTTTTGTCAAAAGAGTTACCTGTTGGGTTATTTGGGCTAGCAATAAAAATTAAATCTGGATCCTCTTTTTTAATCTTCGACAAAACCTTAGCGAGATTTAAACTGAAATCTGAGTTTAAACTAACTCCTATTCCTTTAAGCCCTAAGGCTTTAGTGAGGATTTTATACATAGAGAAGCTTGGTTCTAGATATAAAACCTTTGAAGTTTTACCCGTCAAGGATAAAAGTAAATAAAGAATTAACTCGTCAGAGCCATTACCAAATAAAATCTGGTTAGACTTTAAACCATAAAACTGGGAGACTTCCTTCTTTAACACTGCTTGCGATGAGTCAGGGTATCTATTTATACTAGAAGATTTAAAAACTCTTTTATAAACCAAGTTTAGTAAGAAATTATTTGATTCATTAAAAGGTGACTCGTTGCTATTTAATCTTATTTTATAATTTACTTTGTCCGGTACGTAAGAAGAAAAATTCGTTAAAGACTTTCTAACCCTAATATTAAAATCCATTGTTAGATACCTTAGCTTTTCTTAACTGCGCTGATCTTGCATGTCCATCTAAACCCTCTGCATTAGCTAGTTCAATTACATATTTAGCTAGTTGATTAGCTCCTTTCTTTGACATCTTTGTATAGCTAGAATATTTAATAAAATCTAACGCACTCAGTGGAGAAGAAAACCTTGCACTTCCATTCGTAGGGAGAACATGACTGGGACCGGCAATATAATCACCAAAAGCTTCAGCTGAAGCTTCCCCTACAAAGAGAGAGCCAGCATTGACAATTTGTTGGGCCACTTTATCTGAGTCTTTAATTACAATTTCTAAATGCTCTGGCGCAAAAATATTTGAGAACTTAACACAATCGTTGATATTACTTAACAAATATACTTTTCCATTCTTTTCTAAAGATCTTTTAATAATATTTTTTCTCGATAATTGCTCTATCTGTAATTTTATATCTTTAATTACATTTCTTGCTGTAATTAAAGAATCCGTGAGCAAAATGGCTGTAGCGTCTACGTCATGTTCAGACTGTGCAATTAAATCTGCTGCAATTAATCTTGAATCTGAGCTTTTATCAGCAATAATAAGAACTTCGCTAGGTCCAGCAATCATGTCAATATCAACTTCTCCAAATACTTTTTTCTTTGCAGTGGCCACAAAAATATTCCCAGGTCCGACAATTTTATCTACTTTAGGGATACTTTTTGTTCCATAGGCAAGAGCAGCTATTGCTTGAGCACCCCCAATCTGAAAGATTTTCTTAATACCTATCAGTTTAGCAGCATAAAGAATGGCGGGATTAATTCCTTCTTTACTCGGAGGTGTAACAACATAAATCTCTTTAGATCCAGCAACTTTAGCCAAAGTTCCAGACATAATTAAACTTGAGGGGTATGAAGCTGTACCACCGGGAACATAAATTCCTATTTTCTCAATTGGATTAATTGACCATCCCAAAGTATTTCCCAACGTATCTTTATATCGTAAAGATTTAGGCAGCTTCTTTTTTTGATAGTCTTTAACTCTTTTGAAGGATTTATCAATAGACTTCTTAACATCTTCAGAAATAAATTTTTCAGAATAGTTTATTAACGATTTCTTTACTTCGAAATCTTTAGAGTTTAATTTAATTTTATCAAATTTCTTAGTTAAAGAAATCAGCGCCTTATCGCCATTCTCAGAAATATTATTTAAAATCTGATCAACTTTCTTCTCTATACTCTTTAAATCTCTCTTTTGACTTTTTCTAATTTTAGCAATTTCTGCTACTAAACTAGAAGAGCTCAGCTTTATTATTTTCATATAACAAGTAATACAATAAATCTAGTGAAGCTTTTTGGCAACAATTAAAAAAAGATAATATCAACAGACAGAAAAATATTAATGAATAACATATAAAAAATTGAAGAAATGAAAACATTTTTATAGAATTTCTTATTTTTAAAAGAAATGAATACTTGATAAAGAAAATATATTCCTAATATAATAGCAATTACTGCATAAAAATTAGAAGCAAGACCAACAATCCAAAAATATAAAGATACTGGTAACAATGTTAAGCTATAGATTGAAATTAAATAATTTGTATATTCTTGTCCATATACAACTGGCATAACAGGAAACCCCCCTTTCTTATAGTCCTCTGATAAATATTGCGCTAGGGCCCAAAAGTGTGGTGGTTGCCATAACATCATGAAAACAAATAAAACTAGTACATCGACATATCCCATAAATAATTGCGGATGTATTGCTGAATAACCAATAATAACCGGTAGAGCACCTGGAATTCCGCCTAAGACAGTTCCAAAAGGTGATGACTTTTTCAAAAACAATGTGTAATAGACTGTATATGAAAAAATTGCCAAAATTATTAGAATAAAATTTAGGTAATTTATTAAAAAGAAAGATATAGAAAGAGCGACTGTAATAAGGAAGGCAGCAATACAAGAAAGCCTTTTTACTCCAACAAGCTTTAATGCTTTAACTCGTCCCTCAAGTCTTTTCATTAATTCATCATTCTCTCTTTCAATTAAATTATTGATCATTGCGGATCCAGCTGCTGAAAACATCAAAGCTATAAGAGAAAAAAGGGTTGACTTAAAATCAGGCGCTCCATTAGTAGCTATCACCATTCCAGTGAAGCCAGTAATTCCGACACTTAAGATTATATTTGGCTTTGATAACGAAATTATTGCTTTAAGATACTTCATATGCTAGTTAACTTTACTCTTAACAAAAAGTAGATTGATGATAACACTAACAATCATTAATGCTATTAAAAGATGAATAGCTGTCATAGAAAAAGCCAATTTCGATAATACCACCAGTACGCCTAGGATAACCTGAAAGATTACTAAGCATAATAAATTCCTTAAATTTTTCATAACACTATTACCTAAATTATCGTAAACTCCTTTAAAAAATAAGGCTAGTGTAAACAGTAGAATAATTATTCCTGTTGCTCTATGTAGTAAATGGATTGAAACAATCTTGCTTAAATAAGGTGGAATCCAATAACCAAGACATTTTGGTATATCGGGACAAGCAAGACCAGCGTTCGAATGCCTTACGTATGCTCCTAAAACCAATTGAAAAAACACCAAGAAAAAAAGGGTCAGATAGGGTAGATTCTTCTTATCGAAAATATTAATTAAGTCTAATTCCTTACTGCTAACATTTGTACACATTGTATATACAAGAATAAAAATAATCATTGCATTGGCGAAATGAAAAGTTGTGATATTTGTTTCTAGTTGCAACATCACAACTAAACCACCTGCCAATATTTGAATTGCTAGCAAGATTGAGCAGGTAACTGGAATCCACTTGTGGCCCTTTCCATATGATTTAAATCTATCCCGTGCTAAGAAAGCAAAAAGTATTGTTACAACAAGCCCTAGAACTCTATGGCCATGTTCCATAAAAATAGGAAAACTAAGCTCTGGAAAGAAAGACGAAAAACAAAGTGGCCAGTCAGGGCATGCAAGTCCTGCACCAAGTCCACTCACCATATTCCCCCATACCAACAATAAAACAAGAGAAAATAAAGTTGCTTTTTCTATTCTTCCCATAATATTAGTTAGCTACACGAGTAAACATATCAGTAGCAGTAAAGGCTATTAATAAGAACAAAAGAAATAGTGGATAAGTAGCAAAAACCCAAGTCATGCTATCCTCATGTTTTAAGTGCATAAAATGCAGGGCTACAACGCCAGCTTTAAATGAAGCAATTATAAGAGCAATAGGCACATTCCATACTCCGAAATCAAATTGTGCGGCTCCCACGGTTATAACAGTGAAGAACATCAAGAGTAACCAGATATTAATTAATGACTTATAAGAACCATGATTATCCATAAAAACTCCCTAGCCTACCAAATATAACAATGGAAAAAGATAAATCCATATTAAGTCTACCAAATGCCAATATAAGCCTCCAACTTCAATTGCTGTAAAATTATCTTTTGAATATTTCCCTTTATAAACTTTATTCAGCAAAACTCCAAGAACTGCCATACCAATAAAAACATGGAGCATGTGCACACCTGTAGCAGCAAAATATATTGAATAAAATATATCCGTACCTGGAAAAATTCCTTTGCCAAACTTATAAGAATATTCAAAATATTTGTTAACTGCGAATATTGCTGCACAAACAATAGTTATCCATAACATTATCTTAACTAACTTAATTCTATTCTCTTGAATCGCCTTAACAGCAATAGCTACAGTTAAACTACTAAAAATCAAAATCACTGTGTTAACTGTGCCTAGAACAACATCTAAACTTTTCGATCCATTCATAAACATTTCAGGGTATTTTGCTCTGTAAATTGCGTAAGCAGCAAAAAGTCCGCCAAACAATAAAAGTTCAGTAGCCAAAAAGAGCCACATGCCTAACTTCATGGAGGAATGTTCGGTCTCAGGATCGAAATGGTGGTGACCATCGTCTTCCTCAGTAATAGGTGGCACCATTTCTGAAGGATACGCAATAGACTTAATTATCTTTGTTGTAATATCATATATCCCCATTCTTTAGGACTCCTTCTCAATTTTAGTTCCATAATTATAGACTGGTTCAGTAATAGTTGGGATTTTGTCGAAATTTAAAGGCGGTGGAGGAGAGTCCATGCTCCATTCTAGCGATAATGATTTGTAAGGATTAGGTCCAGCTTCGCCCGGTATAGGCTTTAATAACGTGTACATCATTAATATAAAACCAATCCCAATAATCCATGTGCCATAAGTTGAAAGTTGGTGCAACGATTCAAATTCAGGAGCATAGTTAAAATATCTTCTTGGCATCCCTAGAGTTCCTAAAATAAATTGAGGGAAGAAAATTACATTAAACCCAATAAAAATCAAAACAAATGCTATTTTTGCTTTGAACTCATCAAACATAACACCCCACATTTTTGGGTACCAGAAATGAAGAGCTGCAAAAAAACCAAAAACAGTCCCACCAATCATCACATAATGCATATGTGCAACAACAAAGTAAGTATCATGTAGGTGTACATCGACTGCTAGAGCACCAAGAAAAAGGCCTGTAAGTCCTCCAATAGTAAAAAGAAAAATAAAAGCTAAGGAATATAACATCGCGGTACTTAATTCAATTGATCCTTTATACATGGTCCATAACCAATTAAAAACTTTAATAGCGGTTGGAACAGCAACAGCATAAGTGATTACAGAAAAAATTATATTTACCAATTTAGATTGTCCACTAACAAACATGTGGTGTCCCCAAACAAGAAAGCTAATTAATGCAATAGCAAGACTTGAATACGCTATAGCTTTGTATCCAAAAATTGGTTTTCTTGAAAAAACGGGCATTACTTCGGAAATTATCCCCATTGCTGGAAGTATCATTATGTAAACTGCTGGGTGAGAATAGAACCAGAAAAAGTGCTGGAACATAACAGGATCTCCACCTTTAGCTGGATCAAAAAAGCCTAAACCAAAATATCTTTCTCCAATCAATAAGAGTAAAGTGATTCCCACAACAGGGGTCGCTAAAACTTGAAGAAGCGATGTTGCATAAGCTGCCCAACAAAAGAGTGGTAGCCTATCCCAAGTCATACCAGGGGCTCTTAGCTTGTGCATTGTTACAATAAAATTTATACCTGTAAGAATTGATGAGAAACCAAGAACGAAAACTCCAAGGGTAATCATAATTACATTGGTTCCTGAATCGATTGAGTAAGGAGTATAGAAGGTCCAACCTGTGTCTGCAGGGGCAGCAAGTGCAAAAAGAAATATGCTAGCTCCTAAAAGATAAAGCCAAAAACTATATAAATTTAATTTGGGAAAAATTACATCTTTTGCACCAATCATTAGAGGTATCAAGAAATTACCAAAGCTAGCGGCAACTCCTGGCACAATAAAAAGAAAAACCATCATCGAACCATGAAGTGTAAATAGAACGTTATAAGTATGGGCGCTGACAATCCCTTCGCCTGGAGTTAAGTGCTCCCATCTAATTAAAAAAGATGCGAAAGCAGCAATTATAAAAAAGATTCCTATCGCAATCAAGTACATTACGCCAATTCTTTTATGATCTACTGTATAGAACCATGAAGCAAAGCCTTTGCCATTATCCAAATAATTTGTTTCACTAGTATCAGACATAAACATTCTCCCCCTTATTTATTTTAAAGTCTTAATATATTCAATTATAGCTGTAATCTCTTTGTCATCTAACAAGCCTTTATATGATGGCATGATTGGGCCATAACCAGTTACTAATTTTTCCGTAGGATACAAAATAGATTCTTTTATATAATTCTCATCGGCAACAGCTGAAGTGCCATCTGTAAAAGCTCTTTTAGCTCCGAATAATGCCTTCCATGATGGAGCAATACCATCGCTACCGTCAATGCTATGACAAGCAACACAGCCATTTTTTGTGTATAGTTGCTCTCCGAGTTTGTCTAAAGGTATATCTGCAGAAGCGCTTTTAACTTTTTTAGCTGAGCCATCTTCCCATAGTGCATATTCAGCTTTAGATAATACGTGGACTTTGCCCAGCATATTAGAATGAGATGCTCCGCAATATTCGGTACAGTACAGATCATAAACGCCCTCTTTAGTTGCAGTAAAGTTAATATACGTATATCTATTTCCCATCAAATCTTGTTTAACTCTAAAGGCTGGAACAAAAAAACTATGTAGCACGTCGTCAGACTGCATTACTAAACGAATAGGCTGGTTAATTGGAACATATAAATCATTTAAGGTCTTCTTCCCATTCGAATAGTCAAATGTCCAAATCCATCTTTTCCCAGTCACATTAATTTCTACCGCATTTTTAGGTGTAACAGTATATTGATCATAATAAACGTAGCCATATATAAAGATAACGATACACAAGATTGTAGGAATTATAGTCCAAAGTGTTTCAAGGAAACTATCGTGTGTTATAGCAGGCGTAGGGTCGTTGTCAGTCTTTCGTTTATATTTTATTACAAAATAGATAAGAAGAAAGCCAATTAAAATACAAGAAATTACGGAAATAATTGTTACAAGCCATAAAGTGAAATCTACGCCTTCAGCAAAAGTTGAAGCAGATGTTGGCAACCAATTCATTTGCTTGTTCCTCCTTTTTTCTTAAACCACATAAAAAACATAAATACTCCAATCAACAATAATGTTAAGACGCCCCCGAGCTTAATTACGTTTAAAGCTTTAAGGGCATACTTTCTTCCTATAGGATCAAACCCGTAACAATAGAGTAAAACTTTATCAGAGATTGAAGAATTTCCAATAACTCCGTCAGAAGCTTCAAGGAGTGCTAGTTTAAAATCTTTCTTATCAAAAAGTACTCCTGATAAATATCTTGATACTCTACCGTGTTTTGTCAAAATTATTATACCAGAAGGATGAGCAAACTCATCCCCATCTTTTACAAACTTGAAGCCAACTGAATCTGCAATGCTTTTAATGCTTTCCTTGCTACCTGTAAAGAACCTCCAGGACTCATTTTTTTTAAGATTTTCAGAATATTTAACTTCTTTTCCCTGTGAATATTCAGGTATATCAGTAGAATCAAAACTCAACGTAATTAAATTATAATCCAATCCTGGCCTAATTTTATTGACTGCCAAGACAACTTCAGCAGCGCCGTCAAGGAGAAAAGTACAAAGCTTAGGGCATGTATAGTATGCAAATATAAAAACAGTAGGTTTTTATCGCCTTATTGCTAAAAGTGATTCTACTCATTTTAAATCATCTGCAACTTCAGCATTGATTAAGCTCTTAAAAAATAAATTAAGTAATATTTTGATATATGAACCTCTTCTTGATGGAGGGTCATACGAGGGAATTCAACCAACTCAATCGCTCAAGAAATTTAAAGATCAATCCGAATTAATAGTTGCTAATAGGCTATCAAGCGAATTAAAAAATGTTTCCTTCAAAGTTTTCTCAAGAGATATCTTCGGCAATCTTTAGTTTATAATATTTCTTTATTACTAAAGATAAACTATATAAACAATATATAATAAGTTACAACAATGTAACCTTAATTACTTTTTTATGAATAAAATTAATTTTAAACTCTTTTTCATTATTGCTTCAATCCTATTGCCTGTA
>Ga0209425_10001570_pt1 | contig 26629 bp, 12 predicted proteins | sample COG_05_FD_184749 | JGI IMG/M metagenome (GOLD analysis project Ga0209425, IMG submission 184749) | Pelagic Microbial community sample from North Sea - COGITO 998_met_05 (SPAdes) (version 2) | ecosystem: Environmental > Aquatic > Marine > Neritic zone/Coastal water | place: Helgoland, sampling...
TGCACGACCCGGTGGTGCCACCGACGATGCCGTGCTCTCCGCAATGGATAATTCCGTCGCTTCCATCCTTGGTCGAGATCGAAGAGTTGGTGCACGCGCTGGCTGTCTCACAGCCGCTTCCATCCCACCCAGGGTCGCATGTACACGTGCACGACCCGGTGGTGCCACCGACGATGCCGTGCTCTCCGCAATGGATAATTCCGTCGCTTCCATCCTTGGTCGAGTCCAAAGAGTTGGTGCACGCGCTGGCTGTCTGGCAGTTCGTGCCTTCATATCCCGGGTTACAGGCACCCGTGTACGTCGGGACGTACGACCAAGTGGTGGTGAAGTTGACGTCGCACGCGTCGATGTACCCTTCGGTCGCCATATCTCCGCACTCTTCCGGTCCTTCGTCCACGCATTTACTGAAGGAAAAACCCACGCCGCCTTGGTCGTCCGTGACGTCGATGGTCCCGTTAGCGACTTGCTCACCCTTGCACAGGCACAAGCAGTCGCCGAAGTAGCCGTAACCTGTTTTCGAGGGTGCGTCGACGGCGAATCGGAACGAGGGCAAAGGCGCCGGAGGTGAGGGCTCCGTATACTTGTACGTCGGCGCCGGCCCGTAGCAGCCCGATGAAGGCGATGACGACGACGAAAATTCATCCGCAATCTTGAAACCGTTGATCGCCATGAGGTCGTCGCAGCTGCACGTGTTGGGATCGGTAATGTCTCGCTCCGGGCATGGCAGCCTGTACACGCGAACGAAGCTGGCGGGGGAGCCGTCATCGGGATTTCCGCCACCCGCGATCATCGCGAGATCGCCGTGCACCACTACACCGCGCGCCCCGAGGTGGTCGTTGGCGACACCCGTGAATATCCTGTCGCGCTGAGTCCAAGTCGACGACGACACGCCGGGTCGGTCGCGGGTGAAAATGTACGCGGCGCCGGCGGAGCCGACGTTCCCCATCACGCCGCCGGCGATGATCACGTCGCCATAAATATCGACGGATGCACCGAGCTTCAACTGGACGTCGTTCGCCTGGCCGTGTGGCAAATCATGTTCACCCCGAAGCTTCTCAACCTGCGTCCACCCAGAGTTCGGATCACCTGGCACGTCACGGTAAAAGACGTGCACCGCGCCGTGGCTGTCCGTGTCCTGGTTTTGCGCGCCGACGGCGATCGTGTCTCCATCAATCGCGCAGCTCGAGCCCATCAGATTGGATGGATGCTCGTCACGCACCGTGAGCCATGCGCGTGGTGCCCAATTTGGAGGGTCAGAGGAGCTGCGAGTGAAGACGTAGGCGCTACCGACGTCCCCGCCAATGGCATCATTGGCGTAGTCTATCTCCGCGTTCTCTCCATACGAGCTGACGACGATCGTGTGACCGCTGACCCCGACCGAGTATCCAAACGCCGGGGACCATTGGTCTTGCTCCCCATCGAGGTGGATGACGTTCGAATCCCAGGAAGGCTCCACTTGCTGCATCTCGCTCGCCCGGAGCTCCCGCCTCCAGGTCCAGGTGGAATTATCCCGCGTGTAGATGTGGACGGTGCCGTGCAGGTAGCCGACGTTCGTGTTGTTCATCACACCGTCGCCGTCGTAGTCGATGCTCGCCCTCGGCGCGCCGACGACGATGGTATCTCCGTCGATGGCGACGGAAGTCCCGAATGGACCGTTATTGTGGTGAGCATGATTTGCGTTGATGGCGGTGTACGCGCAAGGGTCGGGCCCGGGTAAGAGCTTTTGGTCCTCTGTCTTGATGCCGGTCGTCGAGCTCGAAATTTTGTAAACGTACACCGCGCCGATCCTTCCAGTCGACCCCCTGTGTGCGCAGTCTGTTTTACCCTCGATGTGGCTGACGACCACGATACCGTTTGAAATAGCGACGCTCGTGCCGAATCCGATCCAATCGTAACCCTGTGTAGCATCCGAAGGTAAAAGTTCAGCGATTAGGGTGCGATTATCACGCACATACACGAAGACTTTGTCCTTCCCCTCGTGGCGACCCGCGATGACCAAGAAATCTTCGTCCATGTCGATGCGGACAGGGTATCCCAACTGCCCCTTGCTAGCCGGGAGATGCCGAGGATCGAAGTCGAAACGTTCGTTCGAGGTCTCTGGAAGAGCTGCAATCTCTTCGGCGGCGAAATTCTTTTCGAACTCGTTCGTGCCGGGCAGTGAGTACACGAAAAGCGCGCCCGTGTCGGAGCCCGTGGCGTCTGGTTTGTAATTGGACGCCGCGACCACCAGGGTGCCATCCCGCATGGCAATTTTCTTGGCGTAATTCGATTGCGAATAAGGTGAAGTTGGCGAGGTTCCAGAACCCCAAGCTCGTCTTTGGTAGAGCGTGGAGTGAGGCCAAATCTTCCCGCGAGGTATCCAACTCCCTGCCACGTCGACGGTGAAGATGTAAATCGCGCCCGGGGGTTGATCATACGTGCTGTCTTCTGACTTATCGGATTCAGAACTCACGGCGATGGTCCCTCCGTCGATCGCGACGGATATCCCAAATCGATCGCCGATTGTATCACTCGCGGTGTCCGCAGCAAACAGCGTGGAGGTTTGGACCCACTTGTACCCAGCGGCGGAATCTTTGCGACGCTGGAAGACCCACGCGGCGCCCCGATTACTGCACGTCCCAAATCCACCCGCGACGATCGTGTCGCCATCGATGTCGATCGAATAACCGAAATGAGGGTGGCCCTGATATGCATCCGGCATGGACTGTTCAAGAAGTGTCCAGTCGGGCTGCACGCATTCAGGTGGGTCAAGCACCCAAGCGCCGGTGTTATAACTGTAGATACACACGCGCCCGCGGTCGTATTTGAGGGACGATGTACCGTCGACCGAATATTTCCGCTCAGACACAACGACAGTATCTCCGTGGACGCGAACATGTTCGGCCCATGAACGCATTGGTTGAAATGGCCCCCCAAGGTCACTCGGCCTGGCCAGGGGAACCGCAGATGGTTCCCAAACGCCCTGTAAGGAGGCCCTGCGAAATACAGCCACCTGATTGTTACCGTTATCGGAGTCGTTATCAACATCGTAGCCCACAACCAGCGTGTGTTCATGAATGGAGACGCTGTGGATATTGGGAACCCCATTATCGTGGAAACTGGTACTTTCCCATTCCGAGTTGACGTCTCCGGGCACCTTCCGGGTGAAGGTCATGATGCGCGTTGGCCAATTCGCCGTCTTGGTAACCACGAAGGTATCGCCGTGCACCGCGATTTCATCGGCCTCCCTGAAGGAGTCCAGGAACGGGGACTGCCAGTGCTCCCTCCATCCAGACGTCTTGTCACCCGGAACCTTACGAACATACAAGCGTATGCCGTACTCATACCTGTTGGAGACCTTATCTTGGGAGTTTTCATCGTCGTTGATCCTGAGAGCTGCGATGGCCACCATGGTATCGCCGTGCAGAGCTATCGATCGCCCGAATTGATTCTGCTCAATCACGCCGCCAAGATCGAGGCCGACATCTTGGCGATGCAGCCTGTCGACCTCCACCTCTCCCACTCGAAGGTCGTACGTCGACGGCTCGACGTTGGCCACACACGAAGACTCGGCGACGCCGAAGCTGCTCACGAGGAGGCACGAGGCGAGCAGGAGAGCGACCCTCCATGCGCCGCGATCGACGCCCTCGCGGGAGCTCTTCGAACGGTACGTACAGCGCGCGGCGGCGGCCGACATCGCTTCCACGGGCATCATCGCGAGCGGCCCGCGGGTTTCCTGCGGGGTGAAGTTGGAAGCGAGGGAAATAGTATTCAGAATGGTGTTCAACACCCGCGACGGAGATCGAGAACGATAAAAATCGCAGAGGAACGCGGATCGTGCCGACGTATGCGAGCGAGCCGCATAAACCCGTTCCATCCAGGCGGCCCGAATCGTGGTCGACCTACGCGTTTCGTCCAGCGTGAGCGCGGGAGACCGCCCCGCCCGTCGGGGCTGAGCAATCAAAAAACATCGGGGGGAGGGGAGATAAATTTGGCCCTCAAGTCCTTGTCGGTCACCGCGTGGGAACGCGAAAGGGGGGGCAGACGAGGGCGCAGGCGCGGGCGTACCTGCAACGATCGTCCTCTTCTACCGACTACTCTTACGTGAAAGAGTGCGCGCGGCGTCAACCGGTGCTTCACACCGGTGCTCCGCGGTCTGAGGGTTGGCCCGCCAGACCCCCCGTTCTGTGATGAAATATTTTTTCGTTTAGGTTACGGGTCCGGTGGTGAAAAATCGCCTGATAGCAGTAGGCCGGGGTCACGAGCGTGCGGCGCACAGGTGTTCCGCGCGAGTATCGGTCGAGATATTCCTCAACGAGTTTTGGGTACTCGCTCGAATTCTGCGCGCGCGTGCGTTTGTGTGGACCTGAGCGCTTCGGGTGGATGGGGGCACTTCGCGCGCGGAGGAAGTGAGCAGGTGCGCCTCGAGATTTCAAATGGGTGAAGAAGAACGCGCCGAGGACCGCGACGAAGGACCCGTTCCGAACGACGATCCTGACCCCGGGTTGGAATCGGATCGCGGTGATGTGACGGTCGGGTCCATAGACGTCGAAGACACCGACGACGAGGACTTCGATCCGACCAAGAAGAGCCAGGGATCTTCAGACGACGACGACGACGACGATGAGGGGGAGACCTCGGTCGACGGCGACGACGAAGACGAAGACGGCGATGAGCAGGACGACGACGATGAGCAGGAAGACGACGACAGTGACGATGATATGGAGGAGAGAGAGATGGACGCAGACGAGGTGGCCGACATCGAGGCGAAGCCCCAGTCACCCTCGTCGATGATGTTTGCAACTCAGCCAGATGCAGATCTCGTGGAGGGCCTGCCGGACGTGTCCGAGGCTGAGATGGAGGAGCTCTTCGACAGCGACGTGACGGAGACCGACGACGACTCTGAAAAGGAAGAAGACGACGACGATGATCCCGACGAAGAGGAGGAAGAGGAAGACGCGCAGCAAAGGGTCGACGAACGCGCGGATGACGTCGCGACGGAACTTCAACCTTCGGCGGAGGATGACGCTCGCGCCGCGTCGAGCCCACCGCGGCGACACGACGGGCCCGGAGACATGGCCGCCAGCCTCACGCCGATCCACCCGGCGTTTCGCCCCGAAGAAGAACACGCGCCGTCGTCATCCGACCCGCTCGTCGTTGGACAGAAGCGTCGCCTCCTCGGGAGCCTGGCGAGCGACGACGAGGGCGAAGACGCGGGACCGGCTAAGCGAACTCGCGCGAACCTGTCGCTGGTGGACATCGACTTTGACTTCATCGAGCGAATGCTGCCGCTGCCGGACGAGGACGCGTTCGGGGAGTACGGAGAGTACGAAGACAAGGAGGAGTGGTCCAACTTTTTGTCTGCGATATCGCTCGACTTTCAGGTTCCCGAGGAGGAGGACGCGGGCGCGAGGGCGGACGACGAGGGAGGCGCCGCCGCGGGATTCGCCGGGGACGAGGAGGATGACGAAGACGACGAGGACTACGCCGTGGTCGATCCAAAAGCCGCGCGGGTCGAACGACGACTCGCGCTGGCGACGCTGCCTCCCGCCGCGCGACGCAAGACGAAGCGCCGCAAGACAAAGTACGTGTATCGGCCTAAATCGGAGCGGCCGCAGTACCGCGAGCGTCCCATCTACTCGTTCACGCGGGCTCGGTCGGCGAGGCAGGCGGCGGAGCGCAAGAGGCGAACCGCGGAGGAGGCTGTCGCTGCCGCGACGGGGACGACCGGGACGAACGACCCGCCGGAAGCGACGAAGGGTATCGATCGACCGCCGGCGCGTCCGCTCGCGCCGAGCATCCCGAGGGGCGACTTCACCCCAACGCAGGTCTCGGCGCTGCATAAGATGATACACGACCACGTGCAGCTCCTTCTTCAGACATACGCCCGAACCGCGTGGAACCAGACACCCGCCGCGCAGCTCGTCGCGCGTCGAACCCGCGGGTTGATTGAGCAGCTCGTGCAGGACACGAAGCAAAGGCTGATCATGAAGGTGCAGAGTAAGGCGCTGCCCTATCCGACGGGTTGGTTCGCGAGCCCGCACGTCGCGAGGCGGACGGTACCTGAAACGCAACCGGCGGTGAAACCTCGCGCGGAGCATACCGGGTCGGTCGATGCGACGAAGTGGTGGCCCAAGGTGAATCACAGCGTTTTCACCGTGCTCGACGTCGCGCCGCTTCGTGATGCGCATCGATTCATTCAGGGCGTGGAGAAGGCGGGCATGTACCTGCCGGTGCCCGCGGGGCTGAGGGTGCCGCCCCCGCCCACGATGGTCGAGGCGGCGAACAGTGCTGACCCAGCGGCGGCGAACGCGGCTCGTGAAGACGCGCAGCGAGTTATCAGCGCCACAGAGTCTATTTTCGGACGGCTCAGCGAGCTGTTCCGCGAGGAAGGTGAGGGATCAACTTTTCCGAGTGCGAGCGCGCTCGGCTGGGGTTCGGCGGATACCGATACCGGTGAAGGCGGCAAGGGGAAATCGAGGACACGTCGCAAGCCTCCTCCCAACGAGATCGTGCCCTTCTACGTACGCGTGCCCCGCAGCGTGGTGGCCGTGTCCAGGCCGCTGGCGCCGAAGTTCAATCCAAATCTTCTGCCGCGCGTGCCGCACGTCAAGATCGCGTCTGACGATTTTAACCATCGGTGGCTGCCCGCCGAGGACGAGCTCCTGGCGACGGGTATCCTCAACTACGGCATCAACTGGGAGCTCATCCACAGGACGCTTCTCCCCACCAAAACGGTCAAGCAGATCACCCAGAGGCAGAAGAACCTTTGCAACTCCACGCGGTTCAAGGGGGACAACTCGGTCAAGTCGGCGAAACAGCGCGTGATGCGTCCGCTCGCCGCTCACGAGATTGCGACGATCCAGGAGGCGCTCTTCCGCGACGGCGCGAGGTCAGGGGCTGAGGACTGGCACAGGTTGTGCTCGAGGTTTCTCCCGACGCGGCATCCCTCGTGTTTGGAGCGGCTTTGGCGCGAGGCGCACCCGGAAGGCCCTCCAACTTCGCACGGCGGCCAAGCCTCGTATCTCACCGGCAAAACCGACGCGGGTAACGACGCGAAGGACGCGGGTGAGCAGAGACCCTCCGCGGTGGCTTCCATCAACATGATTCACTCGAGCCTACACGACAACGACACGACCGGTGCCATCGGCGCGCCGCGACAGCCTCGTATCGGGGCAGTAGATGCGCGCACGGGCGCCGACGGTGCCCTGCTGCACCCGTCCCTGCTGGTCCGCGGCGAAGAAGAAGAAGAGATGGATCGCGATGACCGGGATGAGGACGCCGCCGCGGCTGAGGAGGTTTGCACGGGATCGGATGCGGTGCCTGATGTTTCCGGGCGGGCCTTTGGTGACGACGAGGCAACCAGGGAGGGACTGGCGGAGGCGGCGTTGTCCGGGATGTTATTCGCGAGCGAGGCGTCGAGGGAGGCACCGGATATCATGTTTGAGCGGGAGGAGATGATGGACAGCGAGGACGAAGAGGATGACGGCGGCGGTTCGCGAGGCGGCGGCGGCGCTGATCGAGGAGGAGCGGTGAGACGAAAGCGTCGAAGCTCTGGCATGTTGAGGCTCGCTTCAGCGGCGGTTGGTGAAAAGCGGGACAGGGCTGAGAGGGAGGCGCTCAGCTCGGACGAGGACGAGGACGACGGATTGGAGCGCGAGGAGATTCTGAGCGACTCGGAATCGGAAGGCGCCGCGGAGCAATCCGAGCTTGAGGATTCCGCATCAGAAGGCGTGGGGGCGGTCGCTGCGACAGTGGAGGATGCAAACAAGCCCGATGTGACGTCGCGGCTGCCCGCGCCTCCTCAGCAGCCGCCGCCGCAGCAAGGCGGCGCCCGACCCGTCATCCTCGCGTCGCTGGACACGAACCCTCCACCGGATGTGGGCGTCGTCCCCGGCGCTCAGGGTGCTGCTCCAACGACGATGACGGGGATCGTCGCGTCGATAAACGCGGCGGGGAATAATCCGCAGCAGTTTAGTTCGCGGGAGCCCTTGCGACCGGTGTCACACGCCTGGACGCGCGATCAGGATCACGCAATCTTGATGGCTGCGCAGAGAAGCGGCCCGAAGCTCGAAACGTGGACCTCCCTCGTTGCCGCGGGAGGTGGGTGCATGGACGCGACGAGTGAGCAGGTGGCTGAACGCTTCACGTGGCTCTGCGAGCGCGCAAAGACGCAAAAGTGCTCGAAGCCGCAGACATACAACAGACGGAAGCCGCAGACGACGGATTAGTGCTTAGCTAGCCGGGCTTCTATTCATGCGCAACACCGATAGAACTGAATCTAGCTAGCTCGCCGTGTGCGTTCTCCATGCGACCTTGGTAAGCCCAGTATTGTTCTCCGTACGACATGCCGAACTCTTCCCCCGCCTTGACGTGTTTCGTGGTCACCACACATAGGCTCGGGCGACCGTCGTCTCCCTCGACCCTTCCCTCGATAATCAGACAGTTGGAAATTTCGCCGCCGTCAACCGGTCTCGAATCTTCTATCCGGCTCGGATCGTTGATGTACCTCGTGACCTCGGACCTCGCATCGTCGCACGCACACACTATTAAGTTCGTGTTCGTCTCGGCATCCATCGCTCTCGTCGTGATTGAATACCTCGCGTGCTCCAGTCGACCACCGAAGGAGTACTCGCATAGTTCATCAAACTCCTCGGTCGAGACGAGCACGCCGTCGTACGCGCCCACAACCTCCCAAGGCTTGAAGTCGCGCGTCGCGAAGAGCCCTTTCTGAACGTGAGTCCATCGTCGATGGTCATTCGCAGGTGCGTCCCGCACTTCGACGCCATTCGAAGACGACGCCCCGATCATTGAACGACGCTCACGAAGCAAATCTCTCAATCGTGCCATCTCGTCTGCGCTTTCGCCTGAACAGTGCAACGCGACAGGGCGCCCCGCATCACTCTCCCACCATCTTGGCACATCCTTGGTGGTTTGGTAACCCGAATCGAACAAAGTTACGGTTCTGTCCAGCATCTGCCTGAGGCGTTCCCGCCCTTTCATTTCATCCACTGCTCGTTCCACCGCCCGTAACGACACCGCGCGACGCTCGATGTTCGCAGATGGGTCGCAGAGGACGAACCACGCGGTCGCGAGGACGAGCTGGTGGTCAAACCCTTGGTTCTCTCGCACCGACAAGGTCACTCTATCATCAACATCCGTATCCTCGTTGCGAGATGTACTGGGTTCGCATTCGGAGGACGGGTGGCCGTGCGGCATGCCCCCGGTGCCCCGTGCTGTGTGGAGAAAAGGGAAGACCCACGAGGCAAAAATCGAGTTTATTTTTGTTCCTCATTAAAGTGAAAGCCGCGGGCTGGCGGTGCGAACTCTCCGGACGTCACGTCGACCCCGCGAGACACCTCGCAACCTTCGCGCGTGCGTCTAAATAGGATATATCTTTCGTCCTGCCCGCCCCCGGAGCGTCCCCGACCCCTCCCCCCGCCCCCGGCGCACCGCCCGCGCCGGGCCCAACGAGCGCCCCGTCGCCGTCGCCGTCGCCCAAGAGGTGACGGGCGTTCAGCGGCGCCACGGTATCGAGCGTCGCGACCCAGCCCTTCCTCGCGTCGATAACGCCATCGTCCATGTCGAGGTCTGATTCGTCGTGGTGCACCGCGACCCACGGGCAGTGTGCGCGATGCTGGGTCAGCGGATGGAATTCGTTGAGCGCGTCGACGAAGGCGCCGCGTTTTGAACCCCCGGGCGCCGCCGCCGCGAGTTGCTTCCTCGCGGGCGTCACATTTTCCACGTCCGAACGTTTACGCTTAGCCGCAGACGAGGAACCAACTCCAGTGGCGGACACGGTGCCGCCGCCGTCCTCGGGTTGGGAGGAAAACTTGGGCGGCGGTGTCTTCTCGACTCCGCCCGGGGCTCGCGACCTCGTCAACCTTTGGCTCGGGCTCTCCTTGGTCGTCTCGTTCTCCTTGGATGCCGATGGAGAAGGCACACCGAAGGGAGACGACCTCTGCGCGCCCGATCCAAATGCAGGTGCCGGGGATGGCGACCCCTCAGCGCCGAAGGGCCCGGGGGATGGCACGTTGCTCGGCGACACGCCGCCCGCGATGGAAAACGCGAGGCCCATCAGCGGTGGATTCGATCCCGCCGGTACTACCGCATGGGCTACCACCGATGGGCTACCACCGACGGATGTGAGCCCGGCTCCAGCTCCGAACGACCCGCCCATCGCCCCCATCAGCTGCGCCCCCGTCGCAATCGCTCGAGGTTTCTCTCGAACCGCGGAGCTGGGGACGGGAGAGGCGGCCTGGTCAGACCCCGACGCGGTCACCATGGCGCCGGCGGGTTCCGCCGTGGACGTGGGACCCGGCGCGAAGTTCCAGGTGGCGCATCGCGTTTCGCACATGCGACACGTGATGATGCTACCCGCGCGTCTCCTACCGGCGACGGGAGACGTACCGACGTCCGACTCCGCCGCCGCGTCCCAACCGCACAACGCGAGGAGCGTCGCCGTCTCCGCCGCCGCGCCCGCTCCCTCGACGAGCTCTTCGATGCGCTTCGCCGCACCGGGAGGTGCGCCGACGTGCGTGCCGGTCCTATTCAACGTGCCAGTGCCGGGTGTGGATGACCCCCCGCCGACCCCCGCCCCCTCGAGCATGGCCGCCGCGGTCGTCGTCTTCGGGAGTTGACTCGCTCGACCGAGCCGATCGCGCCTATTCTCAAACTCCATCTTGAGCTCCGCGTCGGTGACGCGCGGGAACCTGGCGAGGGATATCGGGCACGTCGCGCCTTTCCAGCCGCACTCTCGCTTGTGCTTCGAGTCCATGGTCGAGAACACCTTCGCCGCGATCTTCGCGGCTTCCTCTCGAGTGGCCTTCTCCGGGATCTTCAGCATGACCCGCGCGCCGCACGATTCGCACTCGATTGTGTCGCTCGCGACGTTGGCCCAGCCCCTGCGCGCGCACGGCACCGGGGCCATCGAGGGGGGCTTGGCGAACCATGTGCCGGTCTTGAATGTTGCGAGCCTGCGCTGGAAGTCTTTGCGGTCCCCGGGACGGCACTCGCGCGCGACCGGGGCGGCCTTCCGCGCGCCGGACGATTCGCGCCCCGCTGTTTCCCCGGGAGCCGAAGCCTCCTCGGCGAGCGCCCCGTCGGGACTGAAGTAGAGGAGGGAGCTGAGGGTGGCGCGGAAGCGCTCGGATGGATCCGACATCTCGAGCGCACGACGCACCTCTGAACCCGGATCGGGGCTTCGGTGGAGGTCGAACCCGTGCGCGCGTGTCTGAGAGCTCACTCGTCAAAAGTTATCTCATGGCGAGGAACATTCACGTTCAAATTCACACAAGTAACAACGCACCGCGCCGGTCCACACGATTCAATCGAAGTGAGCGATGAGCGCGACTCTGTCATCTCGGAGCGCGACTCTGGCATCTCGGAGCGCGACGCCGAGCGCCTCGACGCTCGGTCCACGTCGAACGCGCCGCGTCAACCCACCCATAACGCAACGCCTCATGGAACAGGCGAGATTCGTGCGGGCTCAGTCGTCGCTCACCGGCGACGACGCTTCCACGTCCGGCTCGGTTTCGTTCGAGTCATACGCGCGAAGTGCCCTAGCCATGTCCGACGCGGACGTCGAGAAAGTTCTGGCGCACACCCCAAAACTTGCGGGCTACGATGTGGCCTCCGCCATCGCGCCCAAGGTTGACCACCTGTGCCAAGAACTCGGCGCGGACGTCGCAAGAGTCAAGAGGGCGGTGCAGCGCGAGCCGAGGCTCCTGACCGTCTCCTTAGCCAGGCTCGAATCCACGGCGTGTTGGCTCACGGACGAGTGCGGGGTGAAGCGCGGTGACGTGGGCACCGTACTGTGCAAGCAGCCTTCCGTGGCGTGGGCGAGCGTGGAGGCGAACCTCCGGCCGACGGTGAGGTTCCTGGTTGACGAGCTCGGCATGAGCCCGACCGCGGTGGCGCGCGCGGTGAAGCGCCGTCCCTCGATCCTACTGATGAACGTTGACGATAACCTGCGCTCTAAGAAGCGATACTTCACGGACAGGCTGGGGTTGGGCGAGGAAACCGTGCGGGCGGTGCTGGAAAAACATCCAGAAATTTTGGCGCTGTCCGTCGATAGCGTGGCAAAGACGGTGGAATTCTTCGCCAGGGACCTCGGGATCGGCGGCGATCGCGCGGTTAGACTCGTCGCCAAGGCACCCGCGGTGTTGTCGCTATCGTTGGAGCGAAACATCGTGCCCACCATCGACTTTTTAGCAGTCGAGCTTGACCTCGGCATGGAGGGTGCGATAAAGTGCATAGAGACGCGGCCGCAGCTCTTGGCGTACTCGCTGGAGCGCAACGTGAGGCCCACGGTGAAGTATTTGGTGGATGAATTCTTTCCCGCGTGCGATGTCTTCGACGCGGTTCAACTCGTTACCTACAGCCTCAAGGGACGGATCGTTCCCCGGGTTCGGATACTGAGGAGGAAGGGCATGATGTCGGAACAATCACTTCATAAACCTTCATACGTGGTTTGCATGCGAGACGATCAGTTCCAGAGGCTCACGGGCGTGACGCCGGAAGAATACGCGGTGGAAGTGACGAGGGCGAAAGACGAGGACGCAAAGGACGGCATGACCGAGACTGCGGGGGCGAGGTGAGATCCCCAAAGTGTAGAAACAGACTGTCAAAAATGAATTATCCTCTCCACCAATACAATCTTCACGAAGCCAGTGACTGCGCTTCACACCTGATGGCGCCGCTCGGGTCGTGTGGTGCGTGGTGGCGTCGCCAGTACCATGATCCCCATCCAGCTACGTGCCACCTCGCGCTATGCACCGTGCAGCTGCTCTTTGCGGGGATGCACGTCACGTCTAAACCGGCGCTCGACTTGATTCCTCCGTTCGCTTTTTGCACCCTACGACTCCTCCTCGCGCTGCCTTTCCTCTGGTGGCTGGCCAGGAAGGAAGGGTCACGACCGTTTCATCCGGCTGAGCTGCTCTACATACCGCCGATGGCCGTCGCGATTGGAATAGCTTACTCCTTCATCTTTGTGTGCAACCAGCGTTCGGGACCCATAGCTACCGCGATGGTTCAACCATTCATGCCAGTCTTCGCCACTGCTCTATCGGCGATACTTGGTGCGGAGCGGGTCCCTATTTTAAAGGTGATTGGGATGTTGGTCGCCACCCTAGGGTGTGCAGTGGCGCTGAGGGTGTTTTCCACCCGCGTCGGTCCGGGTCCTCTTGACGTGTTCTTACTAGTCGTGCAGGCATCGAGCTACGGGGTGTACTTGGTGCTGTTGACCAGAGCCCTCGGGAATATCAGGTCAGCAGACGCGTCAGCAGAGCGCGCGAAACCATCACCCGGTCCGGTGATGTTTCTGTTTTCAGCCACGCTCCTTGCAGAATTAGGCATCGCGTGCGTTGGAGTGCCCGAGCTCGTTACGGACGTTGACTGGTCGCATCTTCGCGAATCGACGGCGGGAAGAAACGCTATACTGGCTGTCCTATACGCGGGCATAGCGAGCTCCTGTTTCGCACATGGGTTGAATTCTTGGGCAGTTTCGCACGTCAGCGGTATTCTTCCCACCGTGTATTCCGGGGTACAGGTGTTGTGGACGATGTTGCTCTCGTACATAACTCTGAGGGAAGGTATTTCATGGGACCAAGCCGTCGGCGCCGTAATTACCATCTTTGGCGTCGCGGTGGTGAGCTGGGTGCGGGAGAAGGAGAGAAGGCTGGCGCGAGATGAGAAAGAGAAGCTAGAGAAGATTGAGAAGGACCGACGAATCACGCCTGAGCGGAGGTTATCCCAGGTCATCGTGGAGCGACGGATATCGTTGGATGCTCATCCCGTCGTGTTGGAGGTGTGCGTCAACGGGGCGAGCTCGGAGACGGAGCCTCGCGGGAGTCTGCCGAGGATAGATTCAGGCGTGGAGATGGGGAAAATAGAACGCACGCACGCGTAGTAGAACACACCATAGCGATCAAAGTGTCGATGACAAAAAAGAATTAGGCTTTCCCGGCGGCACTCTTCCGTTCCGCGATCCACGCGTCAATCTTAGCCTTCAGCTCCGCGTCGGGCACCAGGTCCTCCGCCTTCAGGGGTTGTCTGGTGAACGGATCCGTCTCATCCGTGAGAAGATGGCGAAGTATGTTGGAGCGGTCCATCGTCCCACCGCTCGGCAGCTTGATGGGATCCGTCATCAGCGTGTACATCACGGGGTCGAGGAATTCGTCGGGAATCTCCCCGAGGTCCGCCTCTTCCTCCTCCGCCTGGGCCGCGACGAGCCTGACGCGCTCGGCGAGCTCGTCGAACCTGGATATGTCGTGATTGGACTTCAATCCGAGCTGCCTGAGGACGTTGGACGTCTCCACGAACACCTCATCCTTGTAGCTTCTCCCGTCGGCGGCGATGGCTGCGACGAACACCCCATCTTTGTCCGCGTTGAACAGGTTGAGGTAAATCTCCGTGATCATGGAGAGGAGCTCCTTTGGGTTCCAGCCCAACTTCTCCGGGTCCTTGACCTTGAGTTTCCTACGCTCGGGTCCCGCGAGGTACAGAAGGAAATAGTTGAGCATCGCCGCGATACGCTCGACCATCTCCGGGAGCAGAAACGGAGCAGCGATCTCTCGGCTGGTGTATCCCATCATACGCACGTGTCCTCGCGCGAGCGTCAATTCGTTCCGAAGGTTCCTCTCGTTCTGCCTGTTCGCAGTCTCACGCTCCCTACGCTCACGCGCGGGACGTTGCGCCCACTCCAGCTGATTCTCCGTGTCTTGCTCGAACTGTCGTACCTCGGGAAGCGCCTTGAGGGATTCGTCCAACAAGAAAATCGCGTCGTTGACGAGCATGTTGACGAACCGAATGTAAAACGGAACGTCAGCCTCCGCGAGCGTCTGCCACGAGCGCTTGTACGAGTCCACGCGCCATAGGTAGTGACACAGGTGGCCGATCTGGTTTCTGATGTTGAACTTGTCGTAGAATTGGTTCGCACCTCCGCCGAATTCGATGTCCACGTACAGTCGCAGCAGCGCCGGTATGAGGCCGTTCAGCGCCAGCGGGTGGCCCTCAAACAGATCCGCCATTCGAGGATTCCAGCCCCGGCCGCCCCTGTTCATGCCGTCCGGATCGTCCGGATCACCGGGCAGCCACGTCATGAGAATCTCGACAAACTTGGCACGTAAATACGGGTTCTTGACGTACTCCGGGCTGCCCAGCAGGAGGACAAAGAGGCTCATGAACTCATCCAGGCGCTCACCGTCGAGGGCGTGTCGCGTCGCCGGGTTCCCCTGAACGAACCTGTACGCGTAGAGGAGGAAATCGACCATATCCTCGAAGAGATACTCCGGGAGGAGTGCGAACGAGGGCGGGGGCGGGGTAGCCAGCGGAGATTTGACCGCGGCGCCGGATTCACCCATGGCGATAATCTCGCGGCCCAACGCGTTTCCGCCGCTCGCATCCTTACCTTGGGTGGCGACCCATATCAGCCAGGTAGCGGTGAGCCTGTAGAACTGCATGGTCTCGATCACAGCCTTGGGATCGTCGAGAACCGTCTGGAACATGGCGAACGACGTCTTGCAATCCTCCATCTCCTTTCTGATCTGTTCGATCTGTCGCTCCATCTGCGTGCGCTGAAACTCGTTCGGCGCCCCCCCCGGCACAGAGGACGCCATGTGCGCGCGAGTCTCCTCCTCCCACCCGGGCCTCATGTGCTCCTGCCGTCTGCCGATCTCCTGGTACACGCTGACCTGCTCGTTGACGCACTTGACGTAGCCGAGGTGCATGGCCCGCGCGGCGATGTGGAAGCACTCGCATATGAACCCGTATCCATCCGCGGGCTCCTCCGATTCCGGCATCGTCCCGGCGGACTCGACGACGTCGTGCTGCGCGGCGACTCTGGTCTCGTCGCTCAGATCGAGCCTGCACTTCCTGGATCTCACGTAGTTCGGGTCGATCTTGGTGAACTTACCGGACCCGGGGTTAAGGAAAGGCTGGGCGAGTCTCAGCGCCACCGAAGACAGGTTGGCGGCGCCGCCGTGGCTCCCGCACTCCAGCTCGCGAATCTGCATCTTCCCTCGGCCCTTGTTGGCGTCGCAGTATCTCGACATCCAGGCCACCACGGCGTCCCTGCACTCGCCACCGTGTCGCAGCATGGCGTACGTCGCGGCGTACAGACCGTCCACGATCGTGGTGCCGTTGGCTCGCAGCGCGGAGATCGATGCCTCGACCTCCCCGGCGCGGCGCTTCTCGTAATCCTTGAAGCACTGCTCGCGCACTGAAGGCATTCGAGCCAAGCCGGCGACGGCGCCGCCCGCAGCCTCCGCGATGCTGTCCGGGAGGCAATTACACGCGAAGAAAGGTCCGAGCAGCGAGTCCGCCTCGAATGCTCTGCCGCCCGAAGGTCCCGCTAGCATCGAAGGGTCGCTCATCGAGTCCGGTCCCATCATCTGCGCGAAAGCCGGAATCGCCATCATCTGTCGCATCCTCTGCTCCGACTCGGATCTGCGCCGATCGGCGTCGGCGGCGTCCTCCCTCGCGAGCCACCGCGGTCGCCGCGAGATGATCTCAGCGATGGACTTGACGGACACGAAGAGGCAAAGTGCGGTGAGCGGCGCGTGGAAGTCGCCCAGGGGGCTGACCGTCTTCACCATCGACGGGAGCTCGTCGACGACGGGGCCCAGCATGTCCTCCAGCCCTTCGTCTTCGAATCGGGCGGCGAATTCGGGGAGGAAGCCGTCCGGGAGCTTGCCGGGTTCCCAAGGGGAGGATGCGTCGAACATGACATCGAGGAGCTGCAGCACGCCTCTGCGCTTGGCAGCCTCCGGCTGCGGGAACATGTCCGCCATCGCCGGGTTGAGGAGCAGTCCGCTGTAGTTGACGCACAGCTCCAGCCCCTGGCGGAGGGCGGACGTGGCGCGCTCGGCGAACTCGACGTCGCGCGCGTTCAGCCTCCGAGACTCTTCGCGGCACCGGTGGTACGATCGGAGTAACCACGTCACCGGCGCAGCCTCCGGGTCCGTCATCCACCACCGCGACATCTCCTCGACGGGCGTGGAGAGCCGAGCGAAGAGCGCGCGCTCGAGCAGATCTCCGGACACCGTCAGCGGAGGCTCTGCGCCCTCCATCACCATCTCGGACGCGAGTGACTGCAGGTAGAGCGATTCGCTCGAGCCATCGCCCGGATCCGTTAGGGTGATCCGGAAAGCCCGCTCCAACACCTGGGCGACTCTCTCGTCCACCGTGCCCATCCTCTTGTGTGCGCTGTGTACTGCTTCTTCGAAGGCAGATCTGGAAGGAGCTGCCCTAAAAAAAGTTTCAGGCAGGATGTCATTTCTGTCACTCCGCGATGCGCTGCGCTCTGCACTCGCGTGGGGTGAGAGTCACCCCAGGTGTTCGGTCCGCTCGCGAGCGTTGTTCTCGATCACTCCGGGTCCACTGCTCGTCGACAGGGCGTCAGGGTGAGCATACCTCCGCGCATGTCCTCACGTTCGTGACTGGGAACCAAGGGAAGGTCGATCGGCTTCGACTCGCGCTCTCTCTGCGAGCATCCAACCCGGGCGTGGAGGTGGACGGCATCGACCTCGCGCTCCCCGAGATCCAGGCTGACACGGTGCTGGAAGTTGCGCTCGCCAAGGCCAAGTCAGCGCATGAAAGGCTTCAAAGGCCGCTGCTCATCCACGACTGTGGATTGTGTTGCGCAGCGCTGAAGGATGCGCCTGGTCCTTACACCAAGTACTTCAACTTCTCGGTGGGAACGGAAGGATTGCTGGCGCTGATGCGGGATCAAGAGGACAGGCGCGCGGGCTGGGACGATGCTATTGTTTACATAGACGAGAACGGGCACGCCCATAGCTTCAGCAGCCTGGACCGGTACGGCTACACGGGGGAGATATCGGCGACGGGTCCAACCAAATACTTACGCTTTGAAGGCCCGGAGAGGGCAATCGGAAGGTGCTTCGTGCCCACGTCGTTCGGACTGACCGAGTGCCTGGCGGACGTGAGCGAAGAGGATTACCAGAGATATAGAAGGGAGGCACCGAGCGTGTGGAATGATTTCGCCGCTTGGTACGCCGCGCGGGAGACAGAAACAAAGTAGTCTAGAATTGTCATCACAGAGGTGCGGGTAGCGCGTCAGTCCGTGTCCGAGCTCGAGCTAGCAGTGAAGTAAGCGACTGTCCTGGGGGTCTCACAACACACAGGCGTCGTATCATCGACAGCCGATCCGCAATCGGACATCTTCAGGCTGGGAATATTTACCGTGACCGTCGCACAGTCGTCGTCGGAGATCTCGGGCTCGGGCATTTCGTCGCTCAAGGCCATCCACGCGGCGGCCCATCGAGTCGACCGCATGTCGTCAAGCGGGTACCTGATGAGCGTGCCCTTACCGTCGTTCTCCTCGTCCTTTGGTCTCCAGCTTTGCACTGGGCCGACGACGACGGCGCCGTGGGCCACATGAAATGCGAGACCGCGGTCGTGTACACCGCCATCCCTCGCGATGTACTGCTCGTAGGTTTCACCCGTGCTTTTCTGCGTGCGTCTGAACGCGCGGGTTCTGGTCACCGCGCACACGCCCTCGACGCCGGGGATATGCAGGGCCGCGTTGACGGCAAACTCACGAAGCTCCGCACCGACCGGACGACCCAGCTGAGAGGAGAAATCCTGGCACACGTGGATGTCCATGAGCTGAATCCAACTTCCGGTTGGTTTCCTCGCCTGTTCCTTGTCGTACCAGTCGTATTCCGTAGCGTCGGACATCCGCGCGATCATTTGAAAGTAGACGCCGCCCCTACACACGCCGCTTTCGTCCTGTACCACGAGGTTGCACTGCGGATTGTTGCGAATCCTGTCCTCAACTTTCAATCGATCGGTCCGCATCTCCGGCTGGTTCTTCCAGTTTGCAGCCTCGACCGAGACGAGAGCGTCGACATCGTCCATCCTCGCGCATCTAATGCTGTACCCCGTGCGGCGCAGTCGAACGATCGCGACACCGCACTCGGAGTCAGTGGCAGAGCCGCCGCGAGCGAGGAAACACCCAGCTGGATCCGGCACAAGTCCGATTTCCGCGGCGCGAAACAAAACATCGTGCAGCGCAATCGCCGAGACATCCTTGTCTTCGCCGCCATCGATGACGACCGTCGGAACATCAAACTCGCCACATTCAGACACGCGATGCACGACACGAAGAATGAGGAGCACACCGGATGGACCGGAAGATTGAAACATGGAATCGAGGGATTCGTATTCGTCGCCGAGACCCTCCTCCGAGCCGCGCCGATTGTTCATCGCGGCGAGATGCGGGCCCGGCGCGTGACCCTCGAGGCGGCGCAAAGCGCGGGACATGACGACCAGTAATCTCCCCGGGACATTCGCGAGCTCTGCGATGGATGCGCTCGAGTTCGGGGATTCGGCGACGATCGTAGCGAGATGCGAAATGCAACTGTCTTTGGCGTCCGACCGCGCGGCGATTGCCGCTCGAGACATCCTCGCAATCGCGCCGAGCGTCTCGGCGTCTGCGCCAAATCCTCCAACCAGCGTGTCCACCGCCGTTTCGCACGACTTGCTCCCGGGCGTGAGCGACGGAACGAGCGCGGCGACGAGTGCAGTAGCCACGTTCGCGAGCTGAACCTTGCTCGGGCTCAGTTTCGTTCGGCCCCAGACGTCGTCCAGGCGTCGAAGCATCTCGGCGGCTGCGTCGTGCCTGGCGTCAGCCTCTCGGCGCTTCTCGTCGTCGTCGCTCGACTCCGTCCTCGTCTCGGTCGCGGCTTCCTCAGCCAGGTCGGTCACATCAGGCGCGGCGTATTCCTCAGGGGAAGGGACCCGCAGTGCGTACGTCCTCGCGCGATCGCATCGGTCGAACTCTTTTGGGACATCCCTCGACGGACCGTCGGTTGTCCTCGGCTTCGCGCCGATTGGAACGTGGTTCGGCGCGCTCGTCACGAGGTCGAACTCGTTCACACCCGCGCGTCGCACGCACTCGTGGCACGCCTCGAGCAGTAAGTCTCGAACCTTTATGGGGAACTTGACGGGCTCGAGTATCATCGACAGCGTGGTGGCGAAGAAGCGGTCCACCGTCGGCGTCAGCATCTGCGGGCTCGCCTGTGATGATCCACCTCCGACGGGGAGGTTGATGATGCGCGCAACCCCGAGTGTGTGGGTGGACTCGAAGTCGTCGTAGGTCAGGAAGATGTGCGCGGTTGAATCAAGATCGTCGATGTCGGGTTGTGCATCCGTCTGAAGCTCTCGCTCAGTGCGCCGCGCGCGCGTCGCCAAGTGCAACTCGCGCGTACGAGAGCTCACGCATCGACCGAGATCTTTCGGGTGCGCGGCTGGTCGAACGCGGATCGCGACCACGCGCTTCGGTCCGGGCCCGTCCACGGGTATATCGAACGCGGCGATAACGTCTCTGCCGACATCCGCGAGCACAGACATCTCGTGCGCTTTAGCCGACTCGACGGAAGCGTTCACCGGCGGAGGCATCCGGGTGCAGGTGGCCGCGTGCTTCACTTTGGCTCGTTCCATCGCCTCACGAAGCGCCTGGTGGAATTCCTGCCGGCCCTGCTCGGTGTCCAGACTTGAATGATCGACCCGAATGGACTCCGACATGGTATTCGAGTATCGCACTGACGTGTATGCGCGAGTCACTGCGCCGATAGTAAGATAGTCGACGTCTGGCGCGGGAGAGGTCTGAGGGGTCCGCTTGTCCAAGAGAATGCATCCCAAAAAACGCTCGTCCAAGACAAGAAGGCGAAACGGTTGAAATTTTTCTGTCTGAAAGAATGTCTAATCGTACACGTTCACCTAGCGTTCCCTAGCGGCCTACCGTTGCGGTGGCGGACCCGGCGGCACAGGAGGCGCGCTGCCAAATGCGAACGGCGGAGGCTGATATTGCTCACCGCCGTTGTCTGTGCCGAACCTTGACAGCGTCGGTGCGTTTGGAAGCTCGGAAAGCGCATCGAACGAATCGTTCCGTTTCACGACGTCCAAGTCCTGGAGGTTGAGCACGGACCCGAGTCGACCGCTTGGAGGTTCCCAATCACTGTTGTCGGAATCTTGCTCACCCCCATCGACCACCTGGGCCTCCTGCGCGGCGTTGGCCATGATCGCGGCGGCGGCGTTGAGCGATCTCATGGGCATCGGCGGTGGCATCGGCGGTGGCATCGGCGGTGGCATCGGCGGTGGTATCGGCGGTGGTATGCCGTTGGGATGCATCGTATGTAACGGCGGCGGCACTCCGTTTGGCAGTGGCGGCGCCCCTGTGGCCACTTTCCTCGGCATCATCGCTGGTCGCCCTTGGGGCGGAGGGGGTGGCGGGGAAAAACTTCCGTTGATTGCCGGGTTGAAATAGCCCGGACCAGCACCCATGCCCATCCCCATCATCCCCATCATCGTGTCATACTTCGCCTGCTTTGCCTGAGCCCTCGCCTTCTTCTGTGCTTTTTTACCCGTACCCGGGGGGTTTGGAATCGGCTTCTTTGGCTGGGGTGCCACCTGCGCCATCACAGCCGCGGGTAAGAACGCAGCTGCGCCCACGTTCGTCCCATCCGTCTTAGCCTGCTCATCCTCATTGCTCACCACCGCCTCCTTCGCTGCCATCCTCTTCTGCTGAAGCATAGAAAGAAACCCGGGTGTTGGCGGCGGCGCGTGCCACCGACATCCCTTTGCGCCGTACGCCTCCTTCCTGCACGAGCTGTAAATCGTGTGCCAATCCGTGCCGGGGCGGTAGCTCATCGTTCTATGATCGCCGAGTATGACACACATGCGCTTGGCGCGGGAAATCGCGACGTTAACCCTCCTGGAGTCAGCCACAAACCCAATCGCTTTCCGCCCGTTGGATCGCACCGGTGAGATGAGCACGTAGTCAAACTCGGCACCCTGACACGCGTCCACGGTGAGGCACTCCACCTTCAGGCTCGCGGGCAGTGCCTCGAGTAGCGCGAGAAACTGACCCTTGTAAAACGTCAGCGCGGCTATGGTCACGCCGTGCCCGTGCTTCTCCCTCAGTCGATGGCACGCGGCAACCACGGCGGCAATTTCCGCGACGTTGACGTACGACTTGCCATCCTCCGGCGTGGTCTCCTGCCCGAAAACCTGAGCCCACACCATCGCGTCCACCTCATCGTGCTCCTCTGCCGTCTTAAATCTAGCCTCAGCAGTAGACGCGGCGGTCTGTAGCGTCGATTGGTAAGAAATCTTACTAACCACACTGCAGATGTGCGGATGCATCCGGTACTGCTCCGTCAGCCGATGAACTTTACCCCCAGAACCCAGCACACACCGCTCTAACATGGATCTGTCGTGCCCCGTTTCTTTGAGCGCCTGCGGCGGCACGAGCGAACACGGAGGTAGCTGTCTGTGGTCTCCGAGCAGTACCATATTCTGCGGTTGCAGATTCAGCAGCAGTGCGGTTGAGCTCTCGGGAGTGCAACCACACTCGTCGACAACAACGGTGTGCACCTGGAGTGGCTTCTTCACGTTCTCCTCCCACTCCCTCAGCAGCCTCGAAGTGCTCGCGATGGTGCAAAGTACGATCTGACACTTTTCCATGAGGGGCCCGCGCACAGTCTTCGCCACCTCGATCGTGGCGGGCGAATCACGGCCCATCAACGATTTTGCCGCCTCCGCGCGAACGCTCGGATGCGAGTCCACCTTGCTGTCGAGCAGGTACTTCCTCGCCGTGCTACCGATACGTCCGGGCGCACCGACGACCAGTATATCCGCATCACACGCCTCCAGCTTCTGTGCGATGGACTCGATCGCGACGTTTCGGCTGCACGTCACCAGAACTCTTTCCCCGCGCGGGACGCGTTGAGTTATGACGTGGTAGATGGTGGTGCTCTTCCCCGTTCCCGGCGGTCCCTGGATCTTCTCCAGCGCGTTTGTCATGGCGCAAACGGCAGCCTTCTGCGACTCGTTCGCCTTGGGTGCCTTTGTCGGGTCACCCCGCACGAAATCCTCCGTCGGCGGCGGCGCCGGGTGCCAGTGCCCCGCGACATCGACGCTCGGGTTCAAGACCGCCCTGAGCACCGGCGACGCCGGCTCGCCCTTGTTGGCTTTGTCGGCGAGCTCCCAAAGAGCCGCGAGCTCCGCGAGAAAAGCTCCGACGTACCCAAAGCTTCGAATCTGGCCTTGAAAGCCCTGCAGCTTTGGCTTGAGCGATATCAGCGTCGGCTTCTTATCTCCCGTGTTCACATCCCTCTCCCCCCCGGTCTGCCCGACCACCAGATGCAGCTGGCGATTACCTTGGTTACCGATGAGAAGGAGGTGATGCATCAAACTTGCCTCGTCTCCCGTGGCTCCTCCGTCGTTCACCTGTTTCAAGCGTGTTGATATGATGTCAGTAGTCGATCGAAGTCGACGCACGTAGTTACGGTATCGTGGATCAGTCGCGTTCGAGGACGGCGACCCTATCGGATTCACCGAGACGATAAAAAAGTGCGCGAGGCTACGGAACGCACCAGATTGAGCTTCCCATCGGACGCGGGCATGGCCTTTATGGCAGGGCCCTTTGGTCCCTCACCGACTACATGCCAAAACTCGGCCAGCAGATTATTGAATATGAGGTGCGAGAAATGCGGTACGCCCTCGAACTCGAGGGGAACCGGCTGCAGGTCCGTCGGCTGCGGGTTTAGCAGAAAGGGCAGCACGAAGTCCTTGTAGTCTGGTAATCCAGGAGCCGGATGCCCGCGACCGCCCTGACCACCTCTGCCCCTGCCACCCCTACCACCCCTGCCAGATCCGCCGCCGCGTCCTCTCCCTCTCCCATGCATTTTGCCCGCTCCACTTTCCCCAGACCGCGCTTCCGGTCCAGTGCCAGCGCAGTCGGGTGTGGCGGCTTCCAAAAAGTACGCCACGTCGTGTACAAGTAGGAAAGGAGATCGCTCTCGAGGGCATTTTCGTCTGCAGATGATGATGAGAGCGGGTGAACAGTTCGCGGTGGTACGCTCAACCGAGATGGTGATAAAAAAGAATAGTCTATCGTCTTCAGATGACGCGATGGTCACGGTTCATCCTCGAAAGGCGGACGCGAGAGACGCGGAACCGGCCTTCCTCGTCCTCGAGCCCCGCTTCAAGGCGCCGACGCCTTGGCGTAAAATCTTCGCCCCCTTCGTCTTCGGCGGCGGGATGGGCTCCGGGCCTTCTCTCCAGCCAGCCGCTTCGAGCCACCAGGCGGGGTATCCCACGGACGTACCGGTCTCCCGCGTGGACACGAACCCGTCCGCGTAGTTGGCCATGATGACGTCACCCAGGCGCCACCACGCGGCTCTGACATTGTCCAGATGAGCCTCGAACATTCCCAGCGCGACGTCGAGTTCGTCTGGAGAGACGGCGGCTCGGCCTCCGAGTTTCGCGTCCACGGCGGCGACGAGCTGGGCGCCCTCGTGTTCCCACTTCGCCTGAGCCGTGCGAATATCCTCCACGGCGTACGCGTACTTCATCTGCGCCAGGTTGTGCACGTACCTGTGCGCCCACCACTGCGAATCTCTGTCAACCCGCGTGGCGTTTCCAATCGTCAAAGCCGCCGGTAATTTTTTGATCCCCGCCGGGACGGGGACGAAGCAAGTGCCGTGCGCGGCGTGGGGCCCGTACCACGTGATTCCACCGATAGCGTCCGGGAGCCACCCCCGGGTCTGAAGGACGTGGGTGTACGTGGTCCGATGCAACGCGATGGATCGTTCGAACGACCCAGGGATGGTACCCTCGGCGTCGCCGCCGTTGAATCGGTCGGGCGAACCCCACGGCCCCGCGGCGACACCCGCCGACATGTCGAAAGGCGTGTCCTGGTACCAGTCTCTGTGCCAGGCGAAGAGGTCCGACGCGGATACCAACTTGGCGGGTTTCATGGACCAAGGGTACGGGTCGTCCATCCGTAGGTCGCCGTAGTTTGGGTCCAGCTCGACGCTCGGGTCGACGAGTCGAAACGCGCCCCAGGCTCGGCGGCCAGAGTAGTACTTGTGCGCGTACTCCCCGTCGCTGTACGCCTTGGTGAAGTCGAACACGCCGTCCTTACCGGATGGATCCCACAGCCCGTGCTTGATCGCGACGTCGATGACGTTCTCCGAGTACATGTAGTTGTCCGGATCGTGTAGGTTAACGTTCCGGATGGTGAACATGTTCATCACCACGGTGACCTCGTCGTCGGGTACCCGCTTGGCGACCCACACCGCGGCGTTGGTCTCTGGGTACGGGACGAAGTGCATGACCCACCCTTCGGACGTATCCGCGATGAGAAGCGTCTCGGACCCTCCCTCGAACGATCCTGACGCGCCGTAGAAGCCGTGTTCGGTCGCGAGGTCGCCCATGGTTCGGATGGCGCATCGGGCGGTGACGCATCGCTCCATCGCGATTCGGGACAGCTCGTTGACGCAGAACATGGCCGTACCCCCCGAGCCCTTGGCGTTCGCGACGAACTTACCACTGCACGTGCTCTCGCCGATGCTGAGCTGCTTCTCGTTCATGATGCCGTAGTTACCCTCGGTGTACGCGTACGTGTGGTTCACCTGCGGGATCTTGCCTATCGGTTCGGTCCACTTGGCATCCGAAGGGACGCCCCGACCGGGGAGGTACGTCTCGCCCCTCGCGGTCCCGACGAAGCGCGGATTATCCTCAAGGTCCGGCCACACGTCCCTGAACGCGCCGGGGGCATGGTCCGCCGCGGGAATGAACGACAGCCTGGCGTCCGGGTCGCCCTCGCCGTCGTCAGAGTGGGATACGAACAGGGACCCATCCACCGAAGCGCCCTTACCGACGAGGAAGGTACTGCAAGCCTGGATTTGGGGAGGTTGCAACGCCGCGACGACGACGATCGCAATGAGCGCGGTCGCCTTCGGGGCGCGCGATATCATATCCTCGAACGCGTGTATCTCGCTTGCGCTGTTGGGTTGTGACGTCGGCATCTGTTATTTGGCGCGGAAATGAAAATCGATAAAATGCGCGCGATTAGGGTTGGGGGCCCACTTCGCGGAGGCAGGACCGGACCGCAGAGTCGCGCACGCCGGCATGGCGGAGACGCAGTGGCACCAGCGGGCGCCCAATCCGAACAATCCCGTGGTGTTTTTCGACGTCACCATCGGAGGCGCGGACGTCGGGAGGATCAAGATGGAGCTGTTCGCCGACGTCGCGCCCAAGACGTGCGAGAACTTCCGACAGTTCTGCACCGGTGAGTACAAGAAGGGCGGGTTTCCGCAGGGATACAAGGACATCGAGTTCCACCGCGTCATCAAGGATTTCATGATCCAGGGCGGGGACTTTCTCAAGGGCGACGGCACGGGCTGCCTCTCCATCTACGGGACAAAGTTCAACGACGAAAACTTCGTCGCGAAACACACGGGCCCAGGGCTGCTGAGCTCGGCCAACAGCGGGCCTAACAGCAACGGGTGCCAGTTTTTCCTCACCTGCACCAAGACGGAGTGGCTCGACGACAAGCACGTGGTGTTCGGGAGGGTCCTGGGGGACGGGTTACTGGTGCTGAGGAAGATCGAGAACGTCGCGACTGGACCCAACAACAAACCCAAGCTCTCGTGCAAAATCTCCCAGTGCGGCGAGATGTAGAAAGGCTCAACGCCGCGCTCTTCATTTAATATCACACACGCGCTATAGAATATCGACTCCCACTTGGTCTCACGGAGGCACGCGACCTGAACCCCCCGTCGCGGGCCTCGACCCACCCCTCGACCCCGTCGCCGGCCTGGACGAACCCGTCGCCGGC
>Ga0209425_10001573_pt1 | contig 26585 bp, 1 predicted proteins | sample COG_05_FD_184749 | JGI IMG/M metagenome (GOLD analysis project Ga0209425, IMG submission 184749) | Pelagic Microbial community sample from North Sea - COGITO 998_met_05 (SPAdes) (version 2) | ecosystem: Environmental > Aquatic > Marine > Neritic zone/Coastal water | place: Helgoland, sampling...
CTCCAGTTGTTGAATATCCAGATCCTCCTCCACCACCACCAAAATAATATGATGTGCCTGTTATATCACTTTGAATTCCATCTCCACCATGTGCTATTGCATTTGCATTAGTTCCTGGACTACCAGCACCACCGCCTCCACCAGAATAATGTGCTGTCGAACTTGTTCCTCCTTTATTACCATAAACTTTAACATTAGTTTCTAAATTTTTAATACCATTTGTAATTTCATTATTAAAATCATCACCATGAATAGCTTTACCTTCTCTCGTATATAAATGAGCATTATATCCACTAACTCCTCCACCAGATCCACCACTACCTGCTATACCACCATCTGGTCTATGATTTGCTGGTGCAGAACCTCCATATCCTCCACCCTTAGCAACAAAACTAATTTCACCACTATAAATAGATGAATTAACACCATTTAATGCTCTATATTTATATTCATGACTTGCTATAGTTTGTCCAATTGGGTATGCATCAGTACTACCTTTGGGTGCACCCATACCTCCATTACCAACTTCAACAGTATAAGTTCCTTTATTAAATGTATAATCAGTTCCAATAATAACACCCCCTCCTCCTCCACCACCACCCATATCCATACCACCACCTCCCCCTCCTGCAACAATTAAAAAATCACATACAATATCATTTAAAAAATTAAATTTATAAATAGATTTACCATTATATTCATCACCATCAATATATGTAAACATATAATATTTATGCGAATTTAAAGTTTCAATATTTGGTAGTATATTTGGACTATTATTAAATTTTTCTAATTTTAATTCATTATTTGTTTCTATTGGAGTTGTTATTATATTTTCAATATAAGCATCTTCACCTACACCTCCTGCACCACCACCTCCTCCATAATATAATTCATTATAAGCTTTACCACCTCTATTTCCGTTACCTATTGATAAACTACCTAATAATAAATTATTTTCAATAGGTGGTTTATAAGTTTCAAAAAATTCTATATATATTAATCCATTTTGATATGGTGTAGGATATTTAGAATGATATGGTTGATTTTGTGTTCCTCCTTGAAAATCAATAATACCATTATTCCATGGACCACCTTTTCCATAATTACCATTATTTATTATATGATTAAAATTAGGTGGTGTAGGTTGTTCAGTTGTAGTAATATTAGTTTTAATAATAGTTTGAGAATTACGAATATCATGATTTTCTGAAATATATCCACTTCCTCCACCTGCTTCTTTATCATACCCAGATGTAGAATATCCATAACCACCATAAAATCCATCACCTCCACCAGGACCATCAGTTTTATCTTGACCTCCTAATATATTATCATTATATATTTTACTACCACCTCTTCCACTATTATTATTTGTATCAATTTGACTTGCATCACCACCAGAATAACCACCACCATTTCCACATTGTCCACCATGTATAGTATTACCACCACCCCCACCAGCAATAAATACTATTTTATCAATATCTCCTGGATATTCATTTTGATTTCTTGTTAAACTTGATAAATTAGTATCATTTAAACTAATTTGAGTTCTTCCACCACCTCCACCTCTATGATTAGATGGTCCATTAGATCCACCATTTGGCCATGCATTATGATTTTCATGCATATTAGCAGAATTTGTATCATGCACGCATACACCACCTTGTCCTACAATAATATTTAAAATATCAGTTTTTTTTAATCCATATAAATAACCATCTGTATATCCTCCTGCTCCTCCAAAACTTGAATCATTTCCACTTCCAGTATGAATACCACCACCTCCACCAGCACCCCATATTGCTATATAACACATTGGTTCAATAATATTATAAGTATCCATTATTGTTTGAATTAATAAATTATTGACATTTGGTCCAATTTCATATGATTCATTTATTGAAGATAAACCTAAATAATTATCATAATATGTATAAATATATCTTGCTTTTCCACTACCAATATCTGTAGTAAGAACATTATCATATTTTAAATATGTTGAATAAAATCCTCCTCCACCACTTGAACCTTCTGTTTCATCAACATTAATTAAATTAAGTAATTCTTCTTTTCCCCAAATATTCCAATTAGCTATTGACATCCATCCATTACCATTTCTACTATTTACAACAATTCTAAAAATATTATACATTTTTTCTACTAATAATGAATTTATACTTCCATATCCATTTGGATATATTTCATCAATTTTAGTTTCTATTAAATCCCATGTATTTTCATCATTACTACCTAAAATATAATATTTATATGGTCCTCTTGCTATTTCAGCATTAATAGTATTAATTTGAAATCGTGTAAATTTAATTTTAAAAGGTAATTTAATTTGTACCCATTCTCCATAATAATATTGATTATTACTTTTAGTATAATGTTGTCCAGAATATAAACCATTATTAGTATTATATGTTTCATAATTAATACCCCACCCATTACCTAATGGAACAGTCCATGCATTACTAATAGTTATTTGATTTGTATGAAATATATTCCAACCTGATTCATTTGTATTACATATTGATGTTTTAATAATATAATTACCATTACCATAATAATTATTAGTTATATTTGCTTCATATTCAGTTATATCATATATAGATTTAGCAGTTGTAAATTTTTGTGGTGGATATAATCTTTCTGGTGATAATGAAATATAATTATTAAAACCTCCACCAGCTCCACCACCTAATGTTTTATATAAAATATTATTTCCAGAAATTTCACTATAACCCCCTTTAATAGAATTATTTCCACCTTTACCAACTTTTATATTATATGTTTTATTTCCAATTAATTCAATATTTTCTATATATAAAACATCTCCACCACCACCACCTGAACCACTTAATCCTCCACCACCACCACCACCAACAATTAAAATATCAACAAATATATTTGAAGTTGAAATAAAATTATAAAATTCATTTTCATCATTATTACCATTAAAAGTTTTATTTGTATTAAAAATATGAACTTTATCAGTTATTCCAGTATCATATGAAATATAATTATTTGGTAATGTAATATTATTTTTATTATATAACCATGTTAATATAATTAAACCATTACCTCCTGAATTTTTTGATTGCCCAATACCAATATCTTGATCAATAATAAATGAATTTGTAGTAATATTACCAATTTTAGTAATTGAAGATGATATTCCTTGATTACCAGGAATATGTTCAATTAATTTAGTATTCCCCCAATAAGAAGATCCACCACCACCTCCGAATAATAATCTACCTCCTCCAGAAGCACCACCACCACCAAACCAACCAGCACCACCAGATGAACCAATTTTTTCTAATTGACATGATCCACCATAATATTTACCACCATTTTTTCCTTCAGGTGTAACTGTTGAACTATTTGTACCACTTCTAATACCACCAATATTATGTTTCCCACCAGTTGCTTTAAGAGTTTCAGCATTTGAACCATCACCACCACTATCACCACCATTTTGACCTTTATTTTGAAATTCATCTGTTGATATATCCCATATAGTTCCAGCACCTCCTCCACCTCCATAACATACATTTTGTCCACCACCATCTAACCATCCACCACCACCACCACCACTTCCAGCTATAACAATTGTATCGGCTAAAGAATTAATTGCATAAGATATATCAGTATTCATAATTAAATTTTCATTTAATAATATATTTGAATTATTTTCAAAAATACCAGATAATCCACCACCACCACCACATTTAAAATTACCTCTTACATTACCACCACCAGTCCATGTATTGACATATATAAGTGTTGTTGAGGGATTATCAACATAAACTCCACCTTCACCAACTAAAATAACTAAATCATTATAATTACTTACATCAATTATTGTTTTAATATATGCACCGCTACCACCAGAATAACTTGTATTATAATCACATCCACCACCACCAGCACCCCAAATATAAGCAGTTATTTCAGATACATTTTCTGGTTTTTTCCATATTTGAAAATTTCCAGTATAATCAAATATTTGAAATTCTGTATTTTCTTTTTTATTAATAAAATTAGTATCAATATTTGGTGTAATTTTAATTTCATTATCATAAGATAAACTTTTATTAATAATATTACCATTCATATTTTTATTTCCATTTGAAATTAATAAACTATTATTATTTGGATCAACATCAAATTTATACCATAATAATAAATCATTTAAATGATTATCATATCCTGTATAATTATTTTCTTTTAATTTTAATTTATATGAAATATTTGTATTTTTTTTTATTATAATTTTTTCTTCAATATTATTTAATATTTCATAACCAGTTAATTTAGTTATATCTTCATCAGTAAAAGGTGTATTATATAAACGTAAATCTTCTAAATAAGATTGTGATATATCTTTTGTTGAATTATTATATAAACTTGAAATTTCATCTTGATTTAAAGCTCTATTATAAACTCTAAAATCTTGATAATAAAAAACTTTTTTATCATAACCACCTAAAGTACCACCCATTATACTATCATGTAATGATATTCGTTGTAAAGGATCTGTAATTAAATAAGGTTCAACAAAATCATTTGCTACGCTTTCTGATTTTTTTAATATACTATTTAAATATACTTTAAATAATAATTCATTATTATTAAATTCAAATGTAACAGTATGAAAATAATATCTATTCCATTCATAATCACCATCATCTATTTCAATAAATAAAGAACTATCATTTGTCCCATTTCTATTATTATGAATACTAATAATAAATCTTGGATTACCACTTGAATAATTATAAACACCACAATATATATGATCATATGGATAGATATTATTAGTTGTTCTTAAACCAAACCACATTGTTGAAGCACCGTTTTCTTCACATTTCCCCCACCATGATATTGTCCAATTTCGTGTTGATATAATATTAGTAATATGATATGGTAAATATAATACATCACCACTATTCATTTTTAAAATATTTTTATTATTAAAACCATTTTCAAGTATAATACCATTATTGTCAGTAGTTTCTAAATTATAATTATTTATAGTATCTGTTAATGTAATATTATAATATAAATCATTAATTTCTTTGGTTGTTAACACTTTATCATATATACGGAAATCATCAATCATTCCATCCCAAATTTCATGACTACCTAAAGTTTGACCATTATATCTTTGTCCAATTAATCCTCCATTAATATTATAATTAAAATCAACATCAACATCACTAAAAATTGAAATATTATAATTATTAGTTTTTTTAATATTATTTAATATTAAATCAATATTAAATGTATTATTAATATTTGGATGTAATATAAGTATTAAATTATTCCAATTATTTAAAATAAAATCATTATCAGATTTTAATTCAATATAAGAATTATCATTATGTAAATATAATGCTATTTTTAAAGTAGAACTCTGTTGTCTTATATAAAATTTACTATAACCACTTGAATCAAATAAACAATGATTATCTTCTAAAATATTACCTTGTGTAAATGTAGGATAAAACCATATTGAAAATGATATTCCATTTAATTCTCTTAAATTTTTAATATTTTGATGAATATCATTATTAATATCTAAATAATATCTTGGAATTAGATTATTATTAGTAGCAATTTGATTAAAATTATTAAAACTTATTTGAGTTTTATTTGGGTCATTAAATCTATTAGATACATATGTAAATATATCATTATTTTCTGTTGATACTGTATAATTAACACTTAAATTATTACCTTTACCAGAACTATCATTTAAATTATTATCAAATTTATACCAAGCAATTAAATTAGTAGTATCAGTTTCTAAAATAGTATAATCTTTTTCAAATTTATATTGTATTTCTAAACCATCTGTTATATTTTTTGATAATCCACCACCTATTAATATTTTATTAAATTCTTCATTATTTAAATATCCAGTAAAACTGGTTAATAATTTAATATTATTATTTTTATTATAAATTTTAATAAAATTACCATCATATACAATTGACCATCTATACCAAACATTTAAATCAAAAGAAATATTTGTATAAAATATATTATTATTTAAATAACCTGATATCGATGACCATTCAATAACAATTAAACCATTTTCTCCAGTAGAATTAGTAGTATTACCTCCATATCTAACATTTTCAAAATTATATTGAGTAATATCATTTTGTGTTAAAAATTTAACATTTTTATGTCCCCAATATGATGATCCACCTCCACCTCCACCTCTTTCTCCATTATTAAGACCTCCAGATCCACCACCATAATAACCACCACCTCCACCACCACCAAATAATTCTGTCATACCACCATAATATTTACCACCATTATTACCACTATCTTGATGTTGATGTCCTAAATGATAACCAATTGCTTTATATCCACCTTTATTTAAAAAACCACCAATACCATTGTGATTATATGAATTATAACCATTAATATAAGTATTACCAGAATTTCCACCAGTTTTACCAATATTTAAATCTTCTATACTATTATTACCACTACCTCCATGACCACCTTTATTAATTTGATTATTACCACCACCACCACCACCACCAGCAACTACATATGCTATTGATAAATCATCAACAAAATTACCACATAATTTGTCATTATCATTAATTGAATCATGATATGGATTTGTAAAACTTAAAATATCAGTAGTTTTATTTATATTAAATAAAGTAGAATTAAATATACCAGATAATCCACCACCAGAACCAGAATCATTTAAAGCTGACGATGAACCTCTATTAGCATTACCACCACCACCCCATCCTCCTTTTATTGAATTAGTTGCATGATTTGTTTTACGTCCTCCTTGTCCAACAACTATTTTTAATAATTTTTCATCTGTAATATTAATATTAACTTTTATAAAATCTCCATTACCCCCTATTCCTAAATGTCCAGAACCACCACCAGCACCTAATACATATGCTGTTATTTCTTTAACATTATCTGGAATTTTCCATGTTTGAACATCTCCAATATAATGAAAAATTTGATGTTCTTTTTTAATACCAAATGAAAATTTAGTTATATCATTATTTAATATTGTAAAATCTGGTTGAACATATAATTCTTTATTTTCCCATTCTAATAAAATTAAACCATCAGTAATATTTTTAATATTAGTATATGATGGAAGATAGGTTAATAATATATTAGAATTTGTATTTGTTAAATTTTGAAGTTTTGTATTCCATTCAATAATTATTAAACCATTAGCAGCATTGTGATCAACATCACTGGTAGAACTAAATCCACCTATACCAATATTATTTAAATATTGATTATATTTATCAATTTTAGTAATATTTCCATAATTAATAGATGTTCCATTTGTTCCATTAATCATATCACTATTAGAAATAATATTAGTATTAATATAACCACTTCCTCCTCCACCAGCACCTCTTGCATTACCAACATCACTTCCACCACCACCACCATAATAACCTCCTCCTCCACCACCACCAGAATGTGAAGAACTACCTTTATATTTACTATTTATATCAGAATTATTAGGATCAGATCTATTATCATTATTTTCTTGACCTCCACCTAAACCTCCATCAAAATTATTAGTTTTTAATCCAGCATTATCACCATTATTACCAAATATACCTCCACCACCACCACCACCTTTTGTAGTTTTAGAAATAGCACTACTTGTCTTATATCCACCTCCACCACCACCACCTGCAATAATAATAGGATCTGTTGTTAATGAAACAGAATTATAATTTGTATTAAAATCATAATTATCATTATCGTAAAATAATCCAGATAATCCACCACCACCACCTGCAGCATAACTTTGATGAACATTACCATAACCTCCTCCACCAAAAACATATTTATGAAGAGTTCTATTATTGTGATCATCTTTTGTTAATCCTCCTTGTCCAATTAATATTTTAATTGATTTAATATTAGTAACATTTATAGTTCCATATGATAATCCTCCTCCTCCACCACCATATAATCCTTCATCTGTTTCAATTGAACCTAATACTTGTCCTCCACCACCTGATCCACCTGCACCCCATACATATACAGTTATTTCAGATATATTTTCTGGTATTGTCCATGTTTCTACTTCACCTGAAAAATTAAAAACTTTATAGTCTTTATTTTCAACTAAAATATCATCAAAACTTATATTATTAATATATTTAACTTTTTCATTTCCCCAATATGAAGATCCACCTCCTCCCTTAGTAATTTTATTTTTTAATGATACACCCGCTTCTCCACCAAACCATCCTGCACCTCCACCTGGTGAATTAAATAAAGAAACCCCACCTTTATATAATTCACCATTACCAATATAATTAGTTATTTTATTTATATTAAATCCACTATTTAAATATTCAATTAAATAATCAGATACTAATTGTAATTCATCATCAGTTAAATGTTGATCCCAAATATATAATTGACTTAATGCCCAATTTGAACTTTCATTTGAATGTGATCCACAATTAATAGCTAATCGTGTATTACCAGTTCCATTTGATGCGGTTCGAACACTTTGATTATTTGCTAAAATTAATCCATTTCCATTATTTGTAGAACACATAACCAACCATTCATCAATATTACCTGAAATACTTGAAGTACTACTGGTATTCCAACCATTATAATGTGAAACACCTCTGGCATTGGTATAATGTCCATGTAACCAATTTAAACCATCTGCATCTAAAATTCTACGACGAGTTCCACCTGTAAATCTTGTTACTGAACATATAGTAAAATTGGTTGGAACAGATCCAATTGGCCATTTTAATTGAGCTGCTGTATTACCATATATATATGTAATATTTTTATTTGCACCATTATTAGCTTTTTGTGTTAAATATATATCACCGCTTATATTATTAGCATGATTATTATTTTCTGAACTATCTCGTAATATTTTATTTAATTTATCATAATTTTCAGCATTATATATACCCCATGGTTTTTTTGTATTTAATAAATTAAATATTTCATAATTATTTTTAGTTAATGGTAATGAATTTCTTCCTTCTATTTTATTTGTAATTGAATTAGTTATTAATAATCCATTTGCAGCATTTTGTCCATTTTCTGTTCCTGCACCACCACCACTTCCAGCAATTATTAATGGAATACCTAAATCATTATTATTTTTATTTGGACCTTTATTATATAAATATCTAATTTCATCATGTGTAAGTATTTTATCATACAATCTAAAATCACATACATTTGCATTAGTATTCACACCTAATCTTAAATTATCTTCTACATTAGGAGCATCATTTGTTAATGTCTTATAAACTAATAATTCACCATTATTAAATGCTTCTAATACTTTTAAAGAATTAAAAGTTATACAATCAAATCTCCATGTTTCATCATTTATAGCACCATTTCCATCCATATAATTACCACCTGCCCAATCATATACTTGATATAATCTTCTATGTGCTGTTGCACCATTACCAATTATTTGAATAAAATTAAGACTATTATTATTTTTTAAATTCATAATTGTTTCCCATGATGTATTTTGAACTGATTTAATATAATGCCAAATAGTTATTGTAAAACCTTTATCATGTTGTAAATTATAAAAATTAATTTTAGATTTTGTTTCTACTTGTCCTACATTATAACTTAATTCTAATGATTTTAATATATTATTATTATTATAAGGAGTATTATTAATAAATTTTGCTTCAAAATTATCTACTAAATCACCTTCAATACTTCCATAATTTTTTAGATCTCCATCTAATGGACACCATATTAATGGTTTATAATTATCTATATTATTTGTTTTAAAATCGATTGAATTTCTTACAAATACACACATACCATCATCTTCAGATATTAAATCTAAATATATAGTTTCACTATTTTCACCATAAATTATTAAATTAGCATGATCACCTATTGATATCCATGGATCTTCTAAATTACCAGATCTATTATACCAATTTGCATAATATGGTTCTAAAGAAGTTGATGATTTATTTATTCTTCTTTTTACATTTGTATAATTTTCTCCAATTGCTTGATCTTTACTACAATATAACCAATGTTTAAAATTAAATGTACTAAATAATATTTCATCAAAATTTCCAAAAGGAATACTCCAATTATTTTCATAATTATTTGGATCACCATAACTATTAATTCCAGATAAATTATCATTAATTGGATGCCATGATGAACTATTTGGATTTAAAAATCTAACTAATTTCCATCCATTTACATTTGTTTTAAATTCAGCTAATGATTGTAATGATTTTAATGATTGTGTTATATCAGTATATAACGAATATGGTATTACTAATTTATAATGATTATATAAATTGGATATTTCAGAAGCTGATAAGGCTTTATCATATATACGTAAATCATCTATTTTGTCTCCAGAATTTCTAATTTGTATATTTATTGGATCACTTGCAACAGTAATGTCCATACTCCATACGGTTGAATCATTTTCTCTTAATCCTACTAACTTACCATCAACATAAACCTTTTGTTTAATATCTAATTTATTATTTGAATAGAAATAAGTAGCAACACAATGTATCCATTTATTTGATTCAACAGTAACATCTATTGGATTATTATCGTGTGCTAATGAAAATCTTAGAATATTAGATGGTCTAAATACAAAATGAAAACCATTTCTATATGTTAAATTATTTCTAAGATCAACCGATGAAGTCATATTAAATCCAGTTGTAGATAATCCTCCAGTTCCATATATTAAATAAGAAATTGTAAAAGATTTGTTATAAAATAAACCTGTATTTGGAATATTTATTTTAGTATCATTAGATGAATATTCTAAATAATATCCTTCATTTCCTAATTTTTTATGTAAAGGTGCTATTGTGTTTTGATCTAAAGTTCCATTATTATCATTACCACTACTATCTAATCCAATATTACCTGCATTATCAAACTTATACCAAGCTACTAAATTAGGAAAAGTAATTTCAGGTTCATCATTTAAATTAACAGTTTCTGTAATTAATTCAATAATAAAATACATATTTTCATGATTAATACATATACCATAATATGTTCCTATTTCGCTATTTAAAGTATTCCATATAATAGAACCAGTTATTTGTCCTTTATCATTCTCATAACCATCTATTTGATATATAACATTAATTGTATATTTATTAGTATCATTTGTTAAATGTTCTTTATTTTGAACTAATATAAATGGATGATTAGAATTCGTATTAATATTTAAAGTTAATTTTTGACCTTTAATAATTTTAATTGTCTTAAAATTAGTTGGTCCATATGATTCTGTATTAATAAATTCATTATTCAATGAATCAATTCCAGTTAATGTATATCTATTTAATTCAACATCTAAAATCATATTTATATTTATATTTTTATCATTACTATTTTGAGTTTCTAAACTATTATTTTTTAAAAATATACCAGTTAAACTTCCACCATTACCTAATTTCAAATTATTTCTGGATGATTTACTAATACCTCCATTATACCATTTATCTTTTCCACCAACAACAATATCTAAATTATTTATATTATTTAAATCTATTTCTGCTTTTACTAAACTACCTGAACCACCTGTATTTGTATCACTATTTTCACCTGAAGAACCTAATAAATAAGCTGTTACTTTATTAATTCCATCAGGAACAATCCAATTTTGAAAACTTCCAGTATAATTAAATATTCTATAATTATTTTCTATATTAACTTTTTCAATTGATTTTTCTATTTTTTTATTATAAGTTAATGTAAAACCATTATCACCTAATATATCTGTAATTTTTGTATTTTCTGTTTTAATTTCAATATAAGCATTATCATTATTTTCATTTATTAATCCATTCCAATAATATGAATAAGGTGTAAATTGACCTTCTTGTCTTATAACTGTATATCCTCCATTATATAAATTTTTAATTTCATTTTCATTTAAAACTTTATCATAAATACGAAAATCATCTAAATAATTATGACTTGTTTCAACATTTGTAAATTGACCACTTACTGCAAATCTACCAATTCCTATTATATTATCATTTGCTGGTGAATTATATATTTCAGAAAATGTTAATTCATTATCTAAAATATTATTAATATATATTTTTAATTTGTAAGGTTCACATATAAATATAACATGATACCATATATTTAAATTAATTATTGTATTACTATCTAATATTTTCCAATTATTTCCAGAAACTAATCTTTGAATATTAATTTTACCATTATCTTTAATAGTTGAACTAAAACCACATCTTGGATTTTCATTGTTATCATATCTTGTTATAATAACACTTCTATTATTTAAATTATCATTTTTAATATAAAAAGATATACTAAAATAATCACTATCAAAAACTGATGCTAATAAAGGACTATTTATTTTATATGTAGAATTTTCTAAATTAATTGTTTGATTTATTTTACCACTTTCAAAATTATTTATATAAATTGATAATATTGATTCTAATTTTGTATTTCCAGTTGAATCAATTAAATCATTATCAAATTTATAATGTGCTTTTAAATTTGTTTTATCACATTCTAATTCACTATATACATTTTTTGAAAATGAATTTTTTAATATTCCATCTAAATAAGGTGATGATGATTTTGCATAATTATAAATTATACCATTATCAAAATTATTTTTTTTTATATAAAGTTCATTAATTTCATATTCATTTAATGCTTTATCATAAATACGTAAATCATGAAAATATTTATATCCTTCATAATAATTTGTTCCATTAGTTGGATGTATATTACCACCTAACATAATTGTTGCATTTTCTAAAAAATCAGGTGGATCTGACCATGATTGAGTTCCTGTTAAAATTGTTAATGTTTGTTCAATACCATCTAAATATATTTTACTTGTAATATTTGTTCCATCCCAATCACCAACTAATGCTATATGGTGCCATATATCAAATAAATTAGATGGTTTTTGAAAATTAACATCTAAACCAGCATAATTACTAATTCTATTATTTTGACGGGTCCAATATATAGCTGTTGAATGATTTTGAATCATATATCTATCATATGTTGTTCCTGTTCTTAAAGCACCTAATAAATTAGTTATTGATGATGATATTTTAAACCAAAATGTAAGTGTATTTCCAGATTTTATACCACTAAATAATGATGAACATGCTGAAAATGGAATAGTAATTATTTCTCCATTTGGAATATATACTGATTTATTAATAATTGAATCATAACTAAATTCACTATTAATAGATGGTATTATATTATTTCCATTTATTTCATCATTATAATTATCATCAAATTTATACCATGCTTTTAAATTTGTTTTATCACATTCAAGAATTGGATAATTTATTATTGATTCTATATTTGTATCATTATTAAATTTATACCATAATTTTAAATTATCTTTTTTATTATCAATCATACCAATATAATTATAACATGATTGTTGAATTTCTAATATTGATAAACATTTATTATAAATTCTAAAATCTTCTAAATAAAATGATGATTTACAATTATTATATTTATAATTTCCTTTATATTTAATAATAATAACACCAGAACTACCGTTACCACCAATACGTTGATTACCGCTATTTCTACCACCAGCACCACCTCCACCAGAACCATATGAAGTAGCATCATAACCGTTAATATTTGTTTCACCACCTCCACCTCCACCACCTTTACCACCAATACCTGCAATACCACTATCATTTTCGCCACCACCACCACCACCACCTATATAATAATATCCATCACTTTCTAATTTACCATTTAAACTAAAATAATCTTTGAAATTATAATCAATACCATTTATAGTTGCTTTATATAGACCATCACCACCTTTACCACCATCTATATTTTGAGCATCAACAATATTAATATTTCCAGAAGAAGTTCCACCTTCTCCAATACCACCTCCACCACTTCCATCTAATTGATTATAATTACCAGTAAAAGTAAATGTATTTCTACCACCAATATTTCCATATACTACATAATTATTTGTAGAAGATGGTGATATATTTTGATTTTCTGCTACTATATTATCATTTGAAAAATTACCACCCATTCCTGATGAATCTGTTCCCTGTGAACCACTACCACCACCACAACCACCATCTAAACCAGTATTAAGTAATTTACCACCACCACCACCACCTTTTGCTTTAAAAAATACAGTTGATCCATCTTGATTTGTTATTTCGCTATCATAACCATTATTACCATTTTCATTAATTTGATTTGTATTACCATTTTTACCAACTTTAATTTTATAATTTCCATTCATAACATAATCTTTATAAACTATACAAGAACCAGCACCAGCACCACCAGCTCTATCACTTCCACCACTACCACCTCCTGCTATTAATAATATATCACATAAAGTATCTGTATCAAAATTTATATTATATTCAGTTTGTCCTGTTAAATTTAGAGAATCAGTTGTATATTTATAAATATCAATAATATCTTCTTTTTTATTTAATATTTCTAAATTACTTAAACCACCAATACTAATATTATTATTTATTGTTGAACTAAAATCAATATTTATTTTTTTATTTTCTATATTTCCTATTCTGTTAATACCATCTTTATAAATATCCATTGTTAAATCTGTTTTATTATATGTAAATGCCCAATGATGCCATTCATTATCATTATAATTATTTATTAATATTGAATTATTACCTAAAGTATAAAATACATTTTTTGTTATTTCAATATTTATATTATTTTCTAAATTAAATATATTATTTGTTAAATTATTTTTTACATTTTCTACTGAATTTCTTATAAATACATCATATGTATAATTTTCAGAACTAAAATGTGTTGCATGAGCACTTATATCTGATGCTTCTTTATATAAAATATCATTAAAATTAAAATTATCAGCACATGCTATATATGGTGTATATGGTTTTCCATCATTAAAATATTTATATGTTGTATTAGCACCAGTATGAGATTCAATAGATGTTTTTGTACTCCAAGAAGATGTTACAAATAAATCAGATTTATTTAATATCATCCATTTATCAAAATCACCTTTTACTAATAATATTTCATCCCATTCAATATTATTATATTTAATACACCATTCTTCATTTTCTAATTTAGTTTTTTCATTTAATGTAAATTCACCACTAAAATTATCATTTCCTGCAAACCATTTATCAGTAGATAATGGCATATGTTTTATATGTATCCATTTCATTTTTGATGTTATTTCTTCCGCTTTTTTTGATAATTTATATGAATAATCATTATCTTCATATAAAGTTTCTATTTTTGTTTTAAACATTATTGTAAAATCAGTTGGAAAATCTGATATATTTTGTTCAATATAAGATTTTCCATAACTATTAAAATAATAAGAATATGGACTTAAATTTCCAATAGTTTTTTGAATTTCATTATTATTTTTTCCTAATATAATAATTTCTTCTTTTAATAATGGTTTATTATATACACGAACATCTGAAATTATTTGATTATTTTCTAAATAATATAACCATGAATTATCAATTACACCAATTCTAAATTGACCATTTGTCATACCAACATATGCAAAATTATTATGAAATATAATTAAATTATTATTTAAATATAATTTGATATTTACATTTATATTATCAATATTTTCAATTATTAAACAAATATGATTAAATTCATTATCATTCCATAATGGTGAATTTATTACATTATATCTTAAAACAACTGCTGGATCTGTTCCAATAACATATGTTCCTAAATATAAATTATTATCAGTATGTTGTTCTAAATATATATTCCATCCTTTTTGACTTCCCCAATCACGACAACACGCTAATGTATTAACTTTATAAGTTGATGTTGGAAATATATAATTATTATTATTAAACCATAATGAAATTGAAAAATCTTTTGTTCCATATTTACCATCATTTTCTATTTTTAAATATTGACTTCCATTAAATTTTAATCCATTTAATAAAAATGGATATTTACTAATTGATAATATATCATAAACTAATTCAATATTATCAACTGTTTCAATATTATTATTTGATTTTAATAATGTTAAATTATTATTATATAAACTACTATCTAAACCTATATTTGTTTTATTATTTAATTTATACCAACCTATTAAATTTTTTTCATGATCTTTAAATATATTATAATTATTTCTATCATTATTTATTAAATTTGTTTGAATTCCATCAAATTTATTTTTTGAATAATCATATATATATTTTTCATTATCAAATTTATACCATAAAAATATATTATCATTATGATTTAAATATGTTGGTTCTATATTTATACAATCTAAAATTGTATCATGTGTTAATTCTTTTTTCCATATTCTTAAATCTTCCATATATGATTTTGAACTATTTCCATTTTTTATTCCATAATATATTTCAGTTATTTCATTTTCTAATAATATTCTATCATATATACGAAAATCATCTATATTACCATTTATTCCTCTTGTTTTAAAACTTTCAAGAGTTGTTCCTATTGAATTATTATTATAATTTGTTTCAGGAATTATATAATTTGTATTTAATATATTAATACTATCAATATATATTTTAGTTTCACCATTTGTATTAATTGTTATTATTATATTATGCCAATTATTATCTATAGTTCCATCTCCAAATGTATTTTGAATATAAGTATTATTGTTTTTTAAACCTAACCAAAATTTATTATTTGTTCCATCTTGACTTAATGTAAATCTTTTTATTGATGTTGATTCATCTGTTTCATTTGCAAATTGAAATAATATATTTCCCCAACTATTTGATAATTTTAATTTATACCATAAACTTATTGATAATCCAGAATATTTCCATTTATTATAAAAATCAAATTCATTTGGTATTTTTAAATATTTAAAATTATTTGAATCATCAAAATATAATGAACTATTTTCTTTTACATAATTTATATTATCACTTTTAACATTATAATTTTTTAAATTATATTTATTACTTATACTATTTTTTACTTCTGTTTTATAATATAATTTTGATATTTCATCTTCATTAAGTATTTTATTATATATACGTAAATCATCTATTAATGGTATAAAATTACCACCATTTACACCATATAATATATACATATTATCTTTAAATTCTATTGGAAGAACACCTATATTACCAGTTCCATTATATATTCCATTTATCCAAAATTTCCAATCATTATTACTATCAACACTAAATGTATATAAATTCCAATTTTGAACTGTTGTATTTGTTAATCCTTTATCTATTCTTATTTGTGTTGTTATAACATTTAATGATTGATATAAATCTATTCCCCATTTATAATAACCACCACTATGTTGACTTACATTTATAGTAAAATTTGTTTCTCCATAAACATTAAAATTTTTAAATATTGACATTAATTTTGTATAATTTGTATTTGTTGAAACTTTAGCCCAAAAACTTATTGTAAATCCATTTATTTGACTTACTGATGATATATCAAAAGATGATGGTATTTTTAAATAACTTTCACCATTTGATGATTTTAATGCTCCATTTTTTATTATTCCTTCACCTAAATTTACATTTGTTACCATTAAATCACCTATATTATTTTTACTATCTTTACCAATATTTGTTTCATCATCAAATTTATAATGTCCTATTAAATTATAATTATCACATTCTAATATACTATATTCATCTAAATTAATTTCGAATTTATTATACCAAAGAATTAAATTATTTTTTACATTTTCTTTATTTCCACCTATTAATAATTTATCTGTTGATTTTAATATTAATGAACTAATAAATGGTAATTCTGATATAATATTTTTATTTACAATATTATTATAAATACTTTTAATATTATTTTCATTTAATGCTTTATTATAAATACGGAAATCATCCAAATATCCATCATAATTTCTATATAATCCATCTTCTTCTGCGGTCCATCTTCCTAATGCAAATGTATAATTTTCTGTTATTTTTGGATAATATTTATTATGATAAATTTGATCTAATTCTCCATTTAAATAAATATAATGATTATGTTCTTTTATTGTCCAATTTTCTGATATTGGTTCAATTACAAATACAACATGAGTCCATTTTGTATTAAAATCTGGCATATTAGTTGTTAATGAATATTCATAATCTAATCCATTTGTTATTATAAATGTTAATTGTTTAGTATCATTTGAACCATCTTCCGAACCATTCCAATGAACACATTGAAATGAATTTCTATTATTTGTTAATCTATCTTCATATGGACAACCATAAAATATTCTTCCATGATCATTTTGACCATCACTTATTGAATAACACCAAAATGATATACTTATTCCATCTTTATTTTGATGTAAATTTTTATTATAAAATAAAGATGTATTATCTTCTATTAATAATCCATTTATACTTGATGTTGAACCATTATTAAAATAAATTGAATTATTTCCTCTAATCTTATTATTAAAATCAAAAAATATTGAACCTGTTAATTTTAATTTAAAATTATTATCACTATAATCATTTAATAAATTATCTATATTATATAATTTATATATTTCATCTTCTGTTAATGCTTTATTATATATACGGAAATCATCCAAATAACCATAATATTCTCTATAATTATTTTTTAAATTTATCCATCTTCCTATTTGAAAATCATAATTTTCTGTTATTAATGGATACCATACATTTAAAAATATATTATCTAAAACATTATTAACATATATTTTTAGTGTATGTTCTTTTAATGTCCAATTTTCTGATTGTGGTTCAATTACTAAAACTACATGATTCCATGTATTAAAACCTTTCATTAATGTTGTATTCATTAAATTACCTACATAACCTTCATTATTATTTGAAATTATAAAAGATAATTGTTCTGTTGGTAAATGACCACATTGTATTGAATTTTTATTATTTTCTGATCCATATGGAGCACCATAAAATATTCTTCTCCATATTCCCAATCCAGAATCTAATGATTTACACCAAAATGATATACTTATATCTTTTTTATATAATGTATTATATAAATTATTACTATTATTATCTAATATTAATGAATTACCACCATCACCTGCAAAATATATACTTTTATTAATTATAAATTCATAATTATTTATTTCTATATTATTATTTATAATTGCGTCTCTAATTGTATTTAATGATATTGAACTATTTAAACCTATATTATTAATATCATCAAACTTATAATGTGCAATTAAATTAATTGAATCACTATCTAATATTACATAATTTTCATTTGATATATCAAATTTATACCATGTTATTAAATTATCAACATAATCTGGTGCAATTATTGGATTTAATTTACGTCCATCTCTCCATACATTAAAACTATTATTTATACTTTTTGTTATTGTCCAAAAATGCCATTCTGTATCTGATTTTACATCACCAATTAATTCATAATCATTAATTTTTAATGATATATTATTATTTTTATTTACACTAAAAATTAATTTATTTTCAATTATTATTGTATCATCTTCTACTAATTCTTCCTGTTTTTTCCAAAAAGATATTGAAAATTCACTATCATTTTCTTTTAAATTTCCTATTAAATATGCATTATCTTCAGGTGTTATATCTAAACCATTCCAATAATATGCATTATTTGTTTTTATTCCTTTTGTTAAATTTAATGTTTTTATTGCTAAAGTTTGTCTTATTTCATCATGTGATAAAACATTATTATATATACGCAAATCATCTATGAATGTTCCATCTAATGGATAAACAGATGTTTGTCTATTTGGATCTACACCTATATTAAATATATCTTCAATCATTGTATATTTTACATTATTATTGGTTTCAATATGATTTCCATCTAAATATATTGATACACTTGTATTATTTGTTGGAACTTTTTTAACACTTGTTGTTGCAAATTCTGTTTCTAATGAATTTACTGTAAAAGCTAAATGAACCCATTTATCAAAATAATAATTTTCATCTTTTGAAAAAAATAAAATTGTATATAAATTATTTGAATCTGATGAATACATCCAAAGTTGAATACCAGTATAATCACCATCTGATCTTATTAATAATAACCAACCACCATATTGATACTTTCTTTGTCCCATTAAACATTGTTCATTTTCTGTATATTTTGCTTTTAACCACATTGTTATTGTAAATTTTTGTCCTGAAAATAATTTATTTACTGGATATTCCAAATAATTTCCACCACTTAATTTTAAACTTGAAATACCACGTATATTATCATTATATTCTAAACTTAAACTATTATTTATTGTTAAATTATATTCATTTTTTGAATTATCTATTATTATATTATCATCAAATTTATACCATGCTATTAATTTTTCTTCATGATTTTCAAATATTCCATATTTTTTTGAATTTTTTGAATAATTATTTATAATTTCTAAATTATTATTATTAATAAAATCTTTTGTATAAATTCTTTCATTTGTAACTATTTTATTTATTGTTTCATAACCATATAATTTTAAACTTGCATGTGCAAACCATGTCGCATCATCCATTTTTATAAATATTTTTCTTATATATTTATAAGGTTCTGGTCTATCAAATGTTTTATATACTACATCTACTAAATTAGCAGGAACATTAAATACTTCATCTGGTGCTACTATATCAGATGGAACATTATGTATTATTGTCCAAGTTATTCTATCATTACTACCACATATAATCCATTGTTCCATACTTCTTATATTTCTATAAGTTTCATTTGTATCATTCATTCTAAATGAATATTTTGTTAAAATTATTTTATTTGGCATCCCCACTTCAACCCATATTCCTCTTTGACTTGAACCATCTGAAAATATTGTTAAATCATGATCATTATAACCTATTGTATTATATAAACCATCACTATCTGTAAAACTACCAAAAACCATATACCAATTGTTTATATCATTTGTAAATAAACGATAAAATTTTCCATTTGTTGCACCTGCATTATTTGCACGAAATTCATATAAACCATTATTAATTATTTGAGAAAATCCTACTATTGTATTTTCTGTTTCATATCTTGTTTTATCTGGATATATCATATCAGTTGCTTCCATTAAATCAAAATTATAATTTATTTGAGAATTATCATCATCACCACTCGGTAATCCAATTGGAGGTGATGGAGGAAATTGAGTTTCTATATCAGATATTTCTATTATTTCATTTGTTATTATTTCTTTTATTTCTTCATCAAATTTATACCATGAATTTAAATCATTTATATAATTTTCATATCCTTTATATTTTTTATTTGTATAATTATAATTTTTTATTAATATATTTTCAGTTTTATACTCTTTTTTAACACTATTTATTACTTTAATTTCATTTACTTTATCTTTTATTTCATTTGTATAATAAAATAAATCTGATTGACTTCTTATATTTTTATTTTCATTATTATATAATTTCGATAATAATATATAAATATCCAAAATTTCATTATAATTTAAATTATCATAAATTCTAAAATCTTCTATTATATTATCATTTAATGTATTGTTTATTTCTGTAATATTCATATTAAAATTACCATTAAAACAATCTGAATTATTTAAACTATTATCAACATTTATACTTAAAATATATTCATTTTCTTTATTTTCTATACATATTGATATAAAATTCCATATATTTTCTTTTATTATTTTATTATTGTATAATTCATAATTATTACCACATTTTATATAAAATCTATTACCCTTTTTTCCTATATTTAAATTACCTAATGTTAATAATATATTATCATTTATTGAATTATTTAATAACCAAAAACATATTGTTAATTTTATTTTATCTGAAATATTTATTAATGGAAAAATATAATCTTTATCTATATTATTTTTTAAATGATGATTATTTATTATATTTATTTTATTACCTATAATAACATTTAATGGTTTTCCTATTTTATAAAATAAATCTATATTTTCAATTACATTATAATTAAATATTCTTAAATCTAAATATTCTATATTTTTTCCTAATTCTACTATATTATTATCTAAAATAACAATATTATATTCATCTATATCTTTAATCAAATTTTCATATTTTATATTATTTTTATATAAATCTAACTTATTATCCTTTTTTATTAATAATATATGAATCCATGTATTTCGTGTTATTACTATACCATTATCATTTGTTTTATTATTTAATGTTACATATAATTTATTATCAGTATTTATATAAACTCTCAAATAACTTGTATCATTCTTTATATTTATTACTTCTAATATATCATTCTCTGATAATTTTATCCATATTGAAATTGTAAAATTTAATAGTAAATTATTTAATATTTTTTTATTTATATTAAAATTTGTATCACAACTTATACTATATGGTATATGCATCAAATTATCATCTTTTTTTACTATATTTTTTGAACTATCTATTATTGTATTATAATTTAATAATGAACCATAATTTTCTATTATATCTGTTTTATCAAAAACATATGAAATTATCGGAAAACTTAAATTTACTAAATTATTAAATTCATTTTTTGACAATATTTCTATACTTGTTTCTATATTTTGTAATTCATTAATTTTATATTTTGATTTTAAACTATTTTTTGTTAAATTATATCCTTTTTTTATATCTACATTTAACATCTTAACATTAATTACAAATTTTTATTTTATATAATTACGCTTTATTACTTTTTATTTAAACATTTGTATTTATATATAAATTTTAAATGCGTTTAAAATTTATATAATGCGTTTAATGAAATAATTCTAAAAAATCATTATATCATAAAACAATGAGTAGTACTTATTTATATTCAGTTAATAAAGTATTAAATATTGATAATAGCGTTAATACACCTAATTTGCAAAAAGTAGATGAACAATTAAATCAACCATCAAAATGTATTGTTATTGGTACAAATAATTTAGAAGTTGAAAATAATTATAATGATAAAGAAGGTATAGATAGTCAAGTTCGTATTCTTGGTGGAACTTGGACTGATGAATTAATTGTTCAAAATATATTTTGTCATCCAAGTGGTGGAACAGATGGTGGAGGTGATATAAGACCCGAAGAAGATACTTATACATATAAACCTCAAACACATTCATCAGAATTAACTGATACAAATAGTGATGTACATATTATTAAAAATGAAATTAATATTGGAAGAATGGGAAATACAATAAATGTTGATGGTAAAAATATTAAAATAGGAACTGCTGGTAATCAAAATACTGATAATGCAGCAGTAAATACAGGAAATCATAATACAGCCGATCATGTTAAATTTGCTTATAATGATTCACTTGTTGATATATTTGGTGAAGAAATTAAAATTGGTGAAAAAGATACTACTACTACTATGTATGGAAAACATACTGTTATTGGATTAAGTGAAACTGATTTAGCACAAGGAAATACTGTTAATACTACTCTTACTGATGTAACCACTACTACTATAAGAAATCATATTCAATCCGGGAATGGAGCTTATTCTGGTAGTACTTTTGATGTTTATGCTGAATATGTTAAAATTGGTGAAAAAAATACTAAAATGAATTTATATAGTCAAAATCTTAATATCGGTATAAGTAAAAATGATGAAGAAGGTCATGAACATGAAATAGCTGTTGTTGATACAACTGTTGATATGTTTGGTTCTAATATTAATATTGGACAAGAAGATACTACTTTTAAACTCTATGGTAAAGATATTAAAATTGGTGTAACTAATGATGATAATAGAGATTTTACAACTACATATGATAATGATATTAATGGTGCTTTAAAAGTTGAAATGAAACTTTATGCTGGTGAATTAAAAACTGGTGGAATGGATTCTACCACCAAAATGTATACTAAAAACACTTTTATTGGTTTAAATGATCGTCATAGTATTGATCATCATGGAGCTAATACTACTACTGGAACTGATGAGGGTAAAGCTTATGTAGATAGTACTTTAGATGTATATGGAGAAACCATAAATATTGGACAAAAAAATACTGATATGACTTTATTTGCTGAAAATATTATTGTTGGTGCAACTCATAAAAGTGATAATACTGATGTACATAACGAAAATGCTGATAGACAAAGTTCTACTTTTGATTTATACTCTAAAGATATTAAAATCGGATATCAAGATACCAAAACTATATTACATTCTGAAGAAATTAGATTTAATGATAATTCAGATGGAACTCGATTTTTAATTAAAGATGGTGTTGATAATCCTGAATATCACACTGGAAATAATAGCACAATTGATGAAAATTTAGCTACTTATGGTGCTTTAATTGAAATTGGTAATGGTGTTAAGTTTGAGCCACACGATACAACAGCCCATATTAAATTAGATGCAAGTAAAATAACAATTAATGCTAAAGATGAATTAAATTTAGCTACTGCTGCCTTTAGTTTAGGAGATCCTACTGATCCAGCTTACTTTTTATTAGATAATAATAATAGCAAAATTCAAATTGGTTCTGATATTTTAAGAGATGTTCGTATGCATGGTTCTAATATTCATATTGGTGAATCTAATGGAACTGTTAAAATCTTTGGTAATGTTGAAATGTATTCTGAAGGATCAAATATTGTTACTAATACAAATATTGAAACTACTTCTGCTTTTGAAATTAATAATACTGGAACAAAAACTGCATTAACAGTTGTTCAAACAAATGAAGTATCAACAGAGGGATTTAATTTATGTGAATTTTTTTGTGCTGATAATCAAGATAGAACACCTTTTAGAATTGATGCTTTTGGTAGAGTTGGTATGGGTGTTAAAAAATATAAATCAGATGGAACTACTAAAAAAGATTTAAAAGCATGGTTACATGTATATAAAAATTCACCTGAAGATTTAGCAAAAGATTCAGGCGCATTGGCTGGGAATTTGACTGCAGATGATATTGATATATTTTTAGTTGAAGATAAAAGATTTCAACCTATAACAAAAACATTTGTTTTAGAACTTTTAGACACTACTACATTAACTCAATATAATTTTAATATAACAGATAGAACAAATGTAGAAATATCTGATCAAGCTGACATTACAATTTATGTAGGAGATTCAATTCAAATTTCAAATAATACTGGTGGACATCCATTTAAACTTATACACCCAACTGATGGAGATCTGATTACTGTTGATAATACTGAATCTCAAACACATACATTTGATACTATTGGAACGTATACATATGTATGCACAATACATTCTGGTATGAATGGTGTTATTAAAGTTGAAACATTACCTGATTATGCAGATACTAATCGTAATGGTGATGATGAATATGATGGAACACCATTTGTTATTAAAAATCAAGGTGATGTTGGTATTGGAACTTATAAACCAAGATATAAATTAGATGTATGGAGTACTAATTCTCAATTAAACGGACAACCTAATGCAAATGGTGATATTGGATCTAAAGGTATAGCCCTTAGAGATGTTGTATTTATTAAACAAAATAATACTAATCGTGTATTTTATGGTTTTACACGTAAAATAAAACATGGAGTTGATCAAAATGATGCTGATGGAGTAGCTGCTCAAAATAGAGAATATTATGAAACGGGTATGGAATTTGAATTTAAAAATTATAATGGTGAGGCTGGTGGAGATTATGCATACGCATCTAATCCATTAGATAACGATTCAGAAAGTGGATTAACAGTTGCTAATAATACTGAATTACAAAATAATGTAATTACAACAACGAATAATTATCCATTTGATGGTAGTAATAATACTTTTGGATTTAGAATGTCAATTAAATTACATATTTCTGGTGATAATGGACAAATTGCTTATAGAAGATTCGAGGCTTTTATTAGTCCTCAAAACAATTCCAGTTCTGTTCCTCAAACACCTGGATTAATAACAATTGCAGATCTATTTGATTCTGAATATGAATATTATAGATTTTTAGATATTAAAATTAATAGATTAGATGATAAAAAATTTAAATTAATAGTTGAATGGAAAACTCAAATTACCACATTAATGGGAACAAATGGTGTAAAAGTACCATTATCATCTCGTGTATATGTAGATATTGAATATTTTGGACATGAATATTTAGGTGATATTCAAGCTGAAATAATTAATAAAACAATAACTACTACTACTACACATCCTAATGCTATTTTATGGTAATAATAATTATTTATGAATTCTATTCAGATATGTTTATTATATCATATTAAAAGTTATTTTTATAAATATTTAGATTTCTAATTTATAATTTTATTTTTGATTTTTAATTTTTATTTTTAACTTTTTTATGAACTCTGTTCAAACATATTTTATTTTTATTATTGATAAAATTAAACATCGATCATTTATTATTATTTTTTTGATAAATATAACATTTCATATGATCATAATTATTCTGTTAAACTTACAAAAATATTTACAAATGATCACGAAAGTATAATTTATCAATAAAATTATGA
>Ga0209425_10001581_pt1 | contig 26498 bp, 26 predicted proteins | sample COG_05_FD_184749 | JGI IMG/M metagenome (GOLD analysis project Ga0209425, IMG submission 184749) | Pelagic Microbial community sample from North Sea - COGITO 998_met_05 (SPAdes) (version 2) | ecosystem: Environmental > Aquatic > Marine > Neritic zone/Coastal water | place: Helgoland, sampling...
GCAATAAATTCCATACCAGTATTAGAAGTTAAGTGAACCAAAGCATATTCACCAAGATTTTCAACAAGATCTAATTTACCAGATATAATTGAATCTGTTTTTTCGCACTGTTCCAAGTGCTCTGGACGTATTCCAAGATCTATATTCTCTTTGTTTAATTTAGTTAATGATTTTTTTGTAGCAATTGGAATATCTTCATTTGGAAAAATATTCATTTTAGGGCTTCCTATAAATTGTGCCACAAATGCATTATTTGGTCTCGTATATAAATCTATCGGTGTTCCAACTTGTTCAATATGTCCATCCTTCAACACTACAATTTTGTCAGCAAGTGTCATGGCTTCAACTTGATCGTGCGTTACATAAATCATAGTTGATCCTAATCTTTCATGCAGTCTGGCAATTTCAAGTCGAGTTTGAACTCTAAGTGCTGCATCAAGATTGGATAAAGGTTCATCAAACAAGAAAACCTCTGGATCTCTTACAATGGCCCTACCAATAGCTACCCGTTGCCTTTGGCCACCTGATAAGTTTTTTGGGCTTCTGTCTAAATAATCTGTAATTTGAAGTATTTCCGCTGCTTCTTTTACGCGAATATCAATTTCTTTTGGATCAGTTTTAGCCTGCTTTAATCCAAATGACATGTTTTGATATACAGTCATATGTGGATACAAAGCATATGTTTGGAAAACCATTGCAACTCCGCGTTTTGAAGCCGCCACATCGTTTACAATGTTTGCACCAATTTTTGCTGTTCCACTACTGATGTCTTCCAATCCAGCAATCATTCTAAGAAGAGTAGACTTCCCACATCCAGAAGGCCCAACAAAAACTACAAATTCCCCATCATCAATGTCTAAATCAATACCATGAATAACTTCAAGTTCTTCATATTTTTTTCGCAATCCACGAAGTGTTAAACTGGCCATTTTTTCTCCATTTCAAAAATTTCATTACGCAGACTTATTGCAAAATCTGGATATTTGTTTGGTATGTCAGACCACAATTGTTTACAGGTTATGAAATCATCAGTTCCAATGATTGTTTTCAAATATAACCAAGAAGGTTCAACATATTTAAAATCAATTTTTCCTGCAGCAACGTGAATGCAAAACTGATGCCAACTAGCAATACTTTTTATACTAAAATGAGGAATAATACCTTGCTTAAAGCATCCCTCTAAAGTTGGCCTAATGAATATTGGAAATTTTGCCATCCCATCAGCACAAATTCTAGAAATTGTATCACCAATAGCTTTATTGCAAAATCGTTCCTCTATTTTTTCTAGATAATCATTTTTTGAAAATGGTGTATCCAAGACTAAAGCTGGTAAAACTTCCTGGGTTTGAAAACCTCTAAAATGTTCCAATAAATCTGATGTCTCCATTGCTTCATCAAATGTTACTATTTTATTTAAAGCCGCCATATAAGTTAATGCAGTGTGGCCACCATTAAGAACACGTATCTTAGTTTCTTCATAAGGGTCGATATCTTTAGTTATTGTAACTCCAACATTACCTAATTGAGGCAATTCGCCCGAAGTTACATCCTCTAAAACCCATTGAGAAAAATCTTCTGCCATAATTGGTGAGTATACTTTGCATCCCATTAATGATGAAAGTTCTTGCTTTAACAATGTAGATGTTTGTGGAGTAATTCTGTCTACCATAGAACATGGGAAAAAAGCGTTATTTTGAACCCATTCTAATGTTAATTGATCGCCACAAGCATTCAAATATGCCAATAAATTTTGTTTGAGCATTAAGCCGTTCTGTCGGATATTATCACAGCAAGCAATTGTAATAGGCTTTCCATTAACCAAAATACGAGCATTAATAGCATTTCGCAAATAACCATAAATAGTTTTAAAATTTAGATTATTTATTTCATCATTAATAACTGGATCATTTAAATTTAATTTACCATTTGTATCAGTATAATATCCACTTTCAGTAACTGTAATTGTAATTAAATGTACACTTTCTATTGAAAGTAAATTTTGTGAATCTTCTGGGTTAACAGTCCAATCATAAAATTCTAAATGCGACCTAACCATTCGAACAGTATCTTCACCGTCAGATGAATAAGATTTTACTAGATACCCATCAATCGATTTAATTTCATTTGATGTTTTTACAAAATGATCTGATTCACTTTTTCGTAGATTAACTGCAGCTATACCCCATCGCAGGTCATTAGTTTTTGACATATAATCATCAAGATAGACAGCCTGATGAGCACGATGAAAAGCCCCAAAACCAAGATGAACAACTCCAATATTACATTCATTTTTGTCATAGGATGTTTTATAAATTTTGGGTAACTTAATTTTATTCATAAAACTGGATCCATTTTATCTGATAGTTGTTTACGTGCTGTTTCCCTATATATTGATGGGGTCATGCCTTTAATTTTTAGAAAATGCCGATTGAAATTAGCTACATTTTTAAACCCAACATCAAAACAAATAGACGTCACTTGATCATCAGAGGCATATAACATTCCACATGCTTGACCAATTCTTACGCGGTTAACAAATTCAACAAAACTATGCCCCGTAACACTTGAAAAATTTCTTCCAAATGTTGTCAAAGACATTCCTGCCATTTCAGCTGCATCTACAGCATGTAAATCTGCTGAAAAATTCTCTAATATATGATCAATAATATTTCCAATGCGTGCATACTTACTATTCCCATCAGCATTAACTAATTTAGTTTCAGACAAAGTGACCTTTTCAGCATGCTCATTTAACCGCACCAAAAACCTAATAAATGCAAGTATTCGCTCAGGTCCTGTATTGTCTCTAATCGCCTCCATATGGCCACGCGCAAATGTTGCATTAAATCCTTTGAATAAAATACCAGAAGCAGCCAAATCTAACATTTTTCGTATTCCAGAAAACTCTGGAAAACCTTCTGCTAATTTTTCGAAGCTTTTCTGGCTGAATTGAACCAACATATCTCGAATTTCAATTTTTTCAGATGAAACGCTGTCAGTCACCCAATTATGTGGAAGGTTTGGACCTGTAAGAAACAAACTGCCAGGCTCAAAATTACCAATAAAGTTACCAACAAATGCCTTACCTCTTGTTTCAACAATCAGATGCAATTCATATTCTTCATGAGCATGCCATCTACATAGATCTGTTGGCCATCCATGTTCAAGATATCGAATTGATCTAGTTGAACGGTCTACTACTTCAAATTGTGGATGCATAATCGACATTAAATCACCTCAGTACATTTCCACCGTCAACACAAATAGTCTGAGCGGTAATATATTCAGATTGATCACTTGCAAGAAATACTGCGGCTCTTGCAACGTCTTTTGGTCTTCCCATAAAACCTAAAGGAACAGCCTTCCCTACTTCACGTTTTTTTTGTCCAATTTCTTTTTTTTCAAATTTTGCAAATAGTTTATCAACATGCTCCCACATTGGGGTATCTATTACTCCGGGACTGATCGCATTAACTCTTATCTTGTTTGGTGCTAACGCTAGTGCAGCAGATTGAGTATAGCTTATTACTGCTGCTTTTGTTGCACAATAATGTGCTACTAGAGCTTCTCCTCGGTGACCCGCCTGACTAGCAACATTAATTATAGATCCTGATTTTTCTTCTGCTACCATTGATTTTGCACAGGCTTGCATAATCGCATAAAAAGCTCTGACATTTAGCCCAAACAGTTTATCGAAAGATTGCAAATTTGCATCAAGAACAGAGCCCATATCAAAAATAGCTGCATTATTGAACAAAACATCTGGACGGATTTCTGAAATCCAATTTAAACAAGACGAAAGTTCGTCTTCTGCTAACAAATCAAATTTCTTATAACTATATGAAATAGAAGAGATCATATCCTTATCTGTAGCGTAAACAATAGCGCCTAATTCTTCAAAATGTTCAATTGTACTTTGGCCAATCCCACCAGCTGCACCAGTAACAAGGCAAACTTTTCCCGATAAATCAATGGATCCTGGAGCAAACATTATTTTACTGCTCCAAAAGTTAACCCCTGAACCAATTGTTTTTGGCAAAACCAACCCAAAATAATAATTGGACCAACTGCAGCAGTTGAAACTGCGGAAAGGCGACCAAAAAACAAACCTTCGGGTGCTCTATTACCCTCAATTAACTTAGATAATGTAGCTGCATCAATGGTAGTCAATCGTACTGTCCAATAAGCTTCATTCCAACAAAAAATAAAACATAACAATGCAGTAGAAGCGACACCTCCCCAAGCCAATGGAATTAATATATCTTTTATTTCTCCCCAAGTGCTTACACCATCCATTTTACCAGCTTCTATTATTTCTTTTGGGATTTCTTTGAAGTATGTAAAAAGCATCCAAATTACTATCGGAAGATTAATTAAGCAAAGTACTATAATTACTAAAAAATGAGTATCAAAAATATTTAAAAAATTCTTTGTAAGAAATGTCATTGGATAAAGTACAGCTGCTGCAGGTAGCATTTTAGTTGAGAGCATCCAAACAAGAACATCTTTCGTTCTTCGGCTCGGATTAAAGGCCATTGAATATGCTGCAGGTATACCAACAGATAATGCAAGTGCCGTTGCAAATGTAGATGTGATTATAGAATTAACTGCAAAGCGCCAGTAATCATAATTTTCAGTCATATTTAAATAGTTATCTAAGGTAGGTTTAAAAAAAATAAGATGTTCTGGCTTCACTGCATCCGCATCAGTTTTAAAACTAGTAAAAATCATCCAAAATATTGGAAAGAAAAATAATAATGCTACAATCCAAGCTAATATTGGACGATAAAATTTTCCAAAATTAGTTTTTTCAGTTACGATCGACATTTATAATTCCTTATTCAACTAAATTTTTACCAACCATCCGCAACAAAAAAATTGCGATTATGTTGGCCAATATTACTGCAAAAATGCCAGTGGCACTTGCTGCACCTATATTGTTATTTGCAAATTCACCTATGAGATATGGTAAATTTTTATTACCATTCCCCCTGCTAACAATTTCTATTTCAGCATAGAGTGATAAATGAAAAATTGATTGAATCATGACAACAATTGCAATTGGACGTGCCAGATGTGGTAATGTCATGTATCTAAACTGTGCCCAAGCAGTTGCACCATCAAGGACAGCAGCCTCCTTTTGCTGTTGATCTTCAGATTGTAATGACGTCATAAATATTAGCACAGCAAATGGTGTCCATTGCCATGTAACCATTATTATAACTGCATAAGCTGATGTTTGAGTTGCACGAAATGATAAAGGTGTTAAATCTGGCCAAAGTGAAAAGAAGCTTCCTAAAACAGGAAGAGCTTTTAAATCATTGATTATATTATTTATTCCTTCAACGGCTATACCATTTAAGCCAAGTACAGGATCAAGCATCATATTAATCCATAATACACCACTTACGGCAGGCATCACAAAGAAAGGTGATATTAAAAGTACACGAACAATTCCTCTCCCAGGAAAAGTTTTATTAATTAAAACTGCAATAGATAGACCTAATATAACTGTAAAAAATAATATGCCACCTACAATGAAAACACTGTTTTGAACTGCAAACCAAAAATCTTTAGCGTCTAAAACATAATTATAATTACCAAAACCTCGCCAGTTACTAAAACTTGGAGATGTCCACTCAGGTCTTCTTAAACTATTTAATACATACCGAATAAATGAAAAATATAATGTCATTGATAGCGGAACAAGCATCCAAACTAAAAGTAACAATACTGCTGGTGCTTGAAGTAAGCGCGGTAGAGTTCTCGTAGACATTTATTTTTATCCTAATTTAGGTTTAATCGTTTAATATTATATTCTTATAAAAATTTAATATCATTAATGATCTTAAAAATATAATATTTTGACGATATTTAGATGACTTTTAAAAGAAGGGCCCAGATTTCACTAGGCCCTTCTAAATCTAATTTAGATATTAATAACCAGCTTCATTCATAATTGATACAGCAGCAGCTTGTGCAGCAGCTAATGCATCTTCTACTGATTTTGCGCCAGATAAAGCAGCAGCCATTTCTTGACCGAAAGCAGAACCAATTTCTGGGAACTCAGGGATTGCAACAAACTGTACGCCAACATAAGGCTTCAGGTCTGTAGCTTCAGGAGCAGCAGAGTCGATAGCTGCCATCTCTGCGGCTGCAAAACCTGCAACTGCTTTGAATTCAGGAATATCATATGTAGATGCTCGCTGACCTGTTGGTACGGAAGCCCAACCAAAGTCTGGATGATTTCCTACAGCTTGTACGTAAGCTTTCGAAGTTGCCCATTCTATGAAGTCACCAGCAGCATCTGCATTTGGTGAACCTGCAGGGATTGCCATTGCCCAAGCCCAAAGCCAATTCGCACCTACTGGGTTACCAGCGTTTGGAGACTGTGCATAAGCAACATTTGGATTCTCAAGAAACGAAGCCGCAATTGTCGCGTCGATCCACAGACCACATTTATCTTGGTTGTAAAGCGCCAAGATTTCATTGAAGGAATTGCCTTCAGAGCCTGGAGGGCCGTAGTTTGCAAGAAGGTCTACATAGAAGCTTACCGCTTCATTCCAAGCAGCTGAATCCAGCTGAGGTTTCATATTTTCATCAAACCAACGTGCACCAAATGAGTTTGCAACAGTTGTAATGAAGGCGCCATTATCGCCCCAACCTGGCTTACCGCGTAAACATGCACCATAAACCCCATTATCAGGATCATGCATTGCCATAGCAGCGCCTTTAACATTAGCCCAGCTATCGTTGTCGCGGATTTTAACACCTGCAGCATCTGCCAAATCTTTGCGGTACATTACCATAGATGACTCGCCATAAAATGGAGCGGCGTACAATGTACCATTGTGCGATAGACCAGCGCGCATAGCGGGTAGGATATCGTCTACATCATATTCTGCGCTGAAATTTAGTGGTTCAATCCATCCTGCAGCACCCCAAATTGGAGCTTCTTGCATACCAATGTTGATGATGTCGTATTGTCCACCACCAGTAGCTGTGTCAGAAGTAACCTGCTCACGCAGAACTCCCTCTTCAAGAGCAACCCAATTTAATGTTACACCTGTTTCAGCAGTATAAGCCTCAGCGACTTTCTGCATGTTAATCATGTGACCGTTATTCACAATTGCAATAGTCAGATCATCTGCCATTGCGAATGATGCACTGGTTACGCTTAGCGTTAAACCTAGTACAGTATTACGTAAAGATTTCATATTTTCCTCCCAGGGAATTTTACATCAAAAAAATCAGTTCAGAGAGAACTAAGTATTTTTAACATACGTTATAAAAATTTAACCCGCCTATACTGATACGCCGATCATATGTACTAATAATTCACTTTTATTCAAAAAATATATAATTTTTGTATAAAAATGAAGATAAAATTTAGACTTAAAAAATGAAAAAAGCCTTTTTAAATATAGATATAACTTAAATAACATACCTATAATTTAAATAATTAGAATTAATTAATCATTTTTTTATATGAGAGGAAAATATGATTTATTCCGATTCTATAAAACTATGAATAGTTTTATTAAAAATATAAGGCTTCTCAAGATGAACAGCATGAGCACAACCGGGTATAACTGAAAGGTTTGAATCTTTAATGTTTTTCCAAAGCGTTTCAATTTGAGGCCATAAGTAAGTCCTATCCTTGTCACCCCAAAGTATAAGTGTTTTATTTTCTATTTGCTGTAAATACTTCTCACCTGACCACCCACTCATTGCATCTAATCCTGCTAAAATCGCTTCTAAAGAACTATATTTAGCTATACCTGCACATGCTTCATGAGCAGGAGATTTCTCATAATCTAGAAACCAAGTGGAAGAAATTCTAAACGCTGTAGAGCTCGCACCATCTTCTTCAGCACGAATTTTACTTTGAGCAATTGTCTCAAAACGGCCAGGCAAAACGCCGACTGATCCAGTACCATATAATATTAACTTATTAATATTATTGTAGTCTGATCGTACCATTTCCTGCACTATCATTCCCCCCATTGAATGACCCAATAAATGATATTTTTTGATATTGCGCCTTCTTAACTCAGCTATTATCCAATCTGAAAAACCAATTATTTCATTTATAACAGGAAGATGATTATTTTTTCCAAATCCTGGTAGATCTATGGCTATGACTTCAAAATCTTTAGATAAACTTTTTATTTGTTCTTCCCATTGTTCACTGCCTCCCATAAATCCGTGAACTAATACAATTGGGATCATTTTCGTTTACCTTGAACAATTCTATCCAAAATCATTGCACAGAATAAAATTGAAAATCCTGCAAGTATTCCTTGACCCACATTGGCGTATTGTAAAGCCTCAAGCACATCTTCACCTAATCCCTTAGCTCCAATTAAAGACGCTACAACAACCATTGCAAGTGATAGCATTATTGTTTGGTTTATTCCTGCCCGAATTGAAGGACTTGCGAGAGGCAAGTCTACCCTAGTTAGCAAATACCACTTATTCGCACCGAATGAAATTGCAGCTTCCCTGACGCTATCTGGGACACCCCTCAATCCAAGTACAGTTAATCTAACAACAGGCGTTCCACCAAAGATCATTGTAGTTACAACTGCCGCTGGCTTTCCTGTTCCAAAAAAAGCAATCACCGGTATCATAAAAACAAACGCAGGCATTGTTTGCATAAAATCCATAATAGGCTGTATAAATGAATAAAAACGGCGCCTTCTCGCACAAAACATTCCAAGTGGAATGCCAATAACAATTGAAAGGCATGCTGCTGTACCCAATAAAGCTAAGGTGGTCATAGCTTTTTCCCAAAATCCTAAAAGGCCCATGTAAGATAAAAATGCTCCAGACCAAACAGCCGTTCTTATTCCAGCAGTTAACCATGTTAAAACAACAATTAAACTTGCAATTACAATCCAAGGCGTAGTTACAAATGCTAATTCCAGTGCATCTAGAAGCAATCGAATGCCATAAGTAATAAAATCAAAAACTATTTCTCCATTTGCAACACAAAATGAAAAGAATGATTCAACTTTTGCTATACTAAATAACCTGTATTCTGGATTGGTTGGAAAATTACTTAAAATTACAAATTTTCCAGGAAAACTATAATGAAATACTGCTGCTGAGATTATCAGAGTGACAAATAATGCACTAAATATAATATTTGGCACTGGGAGACTTGAACGGATTGTTCGATCTGACAGCCAATCTGAAAATCTTGCCTCTAATGCCCAATTTGCAACAATAGCTTGAATAGCCTTTGAGGTTAATAAAATAATCAAACCTATAAGTGCAATTGTAACACCTTGCTCAGACAAAGCGACTGCTTCTTCTCTTATACCACCAATAGCATCTTCAAGTGCTTCTACAGTACGCTTATAAACATCAACTTTACTTGATCCACTCTCTAGAGCAGCAGCAAGTTGTTGGCGACGCAAATCCAAAGTATTTTCAATCGAAGCAATACGCGCGAAGGCATCAGCAGCTAAATCACCAAAAAGACCTCGAAAAATTTGCACAAACGCAAGCATTTCAAGAATAAGAAATGGCAATGCCCAAGACCACAGACCACGAGCACCAAACCAAATTGGACCAAATAATCCGGCCATAATATTTAATGTTGGTGTAAAATTCGCATTTTCTCCAATGTGGTCAAATTGAGAAATATAGTAATCAGGGTTTGTTCTGACAAAATCTTTAATATTTTCACGTCGCTCTTCTGCATATGCCAATGCTGCATCAGAATCTTTTGCATCAAGCGGATTTTCAACATTATTGCTCATGACATTTCAGTTCCTTCAACAACTATTCTCAAAATATCAGATCGGGTTATTACTCCAACAGCTTTGCCTGAACTTTCTACAAGAATATGATTTTCGTTATCTATAGCCAAAGATATTAAGTTACTTAGTGTCTCATTGTCTTCAACATGGGGCATAGCAGAAGATAATGGTCCATTTTTTTGAATATATTGTTCAATTGGTTGCATAACTGCATGTGCATGAACAACTTTTAATCGTGATATACCGGCGACAAAATCTGCAACATAATCATCTACTGGATTCATAACGATATCTTCTGCTGTACCAGTTTGAACTAATCTTCCGTCCCTCATAATTGCTATTCTATCTCCAATTCTAACCGCTTCATCTAAATCATGAGTGATAAATACTGTTGTTTTTTTTAGAATTTTCGAAAGCTTTATGAATTCATCCTGTAACTGTCTTCGTATTAAAGGATCAAGAGCACTAAATGGTTCGTCCATTAATAAAACATCTGGATTTGCTGCGAGAGCTCTGGCTAATCCAACACGTTGCTGCATCCCCCCAGATAATTCATGTGCATATTTTGAGCCCCAAGCTCCAAGCTCAACAATATCTAAAATTGCTGCCGCTTGTCGCATACGCTCATTTTTACTTATTTTGCGAATTTCCAAAGGCATTGCAACGTTATCCAAAACAGATCTATGCGGCATAAGAGCAAAGTTTTGAAAAACCATACCAATTTTTTGATTCCTGAATTTTTGAAGATCCTGTGTCCCCAAACTCATAACATCAGTGCCTTCGATCAATATTTGGCCATCCGTTGGTTCTAATAATCTATTAAAATGCCTTACCAATGTGGACTTTCCACTACCAGAAAGACCCATGATACAGAATATCTCGCCTCTATTAACAGATAAGCTTACATCAGCTACACCAACCACTGCATTGTATTTGCTTAATACTTCAGATTTACTAAGTCCATCATCTCGTATTGCACGCAATGCCTCTTCTGGACGATAACCAAAGATTTTCCATACATTGGAAATTTCAATTACTTTATCGTTATTCATAATTTGATGGTGCTCCATAACATGGTTTAATACCGATGTTTATTAATTGATGGCTCCAGTTCACTGGAACCATCTTTTTTTAAATCAATCTTTTTAAATCTTAAAGACCCAACCAAGCGTCAACACGATCAGGGTTTGCTTCTACCCATTCGCGTGCAAATTCTGCAGGGTCGCGGCCATTACCACTAATTTCATAAGCAAAATTACTCACATCATCAGCAGTAACTGAAAAACGCTCAAAGAATTCAGCAATTGCCGGTGAACGATCTGGCAAGGATTTAGAATAAGCGATTTGAACCTGCTTCAATGCATCTTTTGTGCTCACGCTAGATTTTTCATACCAATCAGCATCATCAGAAGGTTGAACCATTGTATATTTAGCAGCGTCATAAGTTGGCTCACTTAACATTACTACGTCAAACATAAACCAAACTGCATGAGGCTTGTAGCAATAGAATGCATAACCTTCACCTTTTGCAATTGAATCTTTAATTCTTGCTGTTTTTACACTTTCTTCTGCTCTAATTGGCTCAATAAAGTCTAATAAACCATAATCACGAACTTTTACTTCATTTACATTAGCTGATGCCCAACCTGGAGCACCGATCCACATTTCACCTTTTCCATTGCCGTCACTATCCATAAGCGCTGCAACATCAGGGCGACCTAAATCAGCAATATCAGTGATGTTATTAGCTTCTGCGAAGTCTTTAGACACACAAAAACCTTGGTTGCCTTCATATGGTTGTTGGTTCAACACAACAGAACCTGCACCATCTACATATTTCTTTGTAAAACTTTCTTGATTTGGCAACCAAACATCAGGATGTACATCAATATCGCCCTTTCCTTGGTCCATACCTTGGAAAATTGTAGCATTATTTCCTGGTACATAATCGACTGTACCACCTATTCGCATTTCAACAACAGCACCCAATAAGTGAGCCATTGCTTGTGCACCAGTCCATGACGGTACGCCAATTTTCACATCTTCAGCAATAGCAGGAACGCTCATTGCAGCAAGAAGTGATGCTGTTATTAGTGATTTTTTTAGTAACATATTCTTTTTCTCCTAGTTAAGTTAATGTTTTAGTTAGTGTATTAATTTGCGTACCCAGGTAGCTCAAACGTTTCTGGATATCCAAATAGTGCGGCGCTCCCGCCAGTATGCAAGAACACAACATTATCCATTCCTGCAAAATAACCTTTTTTAATTTGATCTATTAAGCCATCTAATCCTTTGCCCGAATATACAGGGTCAAAAAGTAATCCCTCAGATTGAGCCAATAATTTAACTGCTTTTATCATTCCGTCAGTTGGCAACCCATAGCCAGCACCAACATAATCACAAATAGCACGCACCTTATCGCGTTCTATTTCTATACCTGTATCTAAATAATCTGCTGTTTTTTGTGCTAAATCAAAAACCATTTGTTCTTGCTTGTCTTTGGGTGCTCTTACACCAATACCTAATAAATGAATACTACTTTGGATAGCTGCCAAGCCCGTTACTAACCCCGCCTGAGTACCAGCACTGCCAGTAGCATGCACTAGTGCATCTATTTTTAATCCTATTTCTGATGCTTGCTCAGTTAACTCTCGGGCACAGTTTACATATCCAAGTGCACCTATTGGATTGGAGCCACCACCTGGGATTATGTATGGTTTTTTACCTTTTTCAATTAAAGCATCAGCAAAATCTTGCATTTCTAAATTCATATCTGAACCGCCACTTCGCTTTGAAACTGAGGCCCCATGCAAACGATCAAGCAAAACATTTCCATTTAGAATATAATTATTGTCATTTGACCCTGTCCTATCCTCTAAAAGGATATGGCATTCCATACCAAGTTTGGCTGCAGCAGCAGTTGTTTGTCTCGCATGATTAGATTGTGTTGCTCCTTGAGTAATAATAGTATCTGCACCCTTTGATTGAGCATCAGCCATTAAAAATTCAAGTTTACGCGTCTTATTTCCTCCAGATGATAAACCTGTACAGTCATCACGCTTAACCCACAGCCGCGGTCCACCTAATATTTCACTTAATCTATCCATTGGTTCTAATGGTGTAGGCAAATGACCAAGTCGAACTTTGGGAAATTTTGCTAATGTTAAAGATAAATCCTTACACAGACTTTGCTCCATTTCAGGTGATAATGACATTTCAAGTTCATTTATTTGAGTTGCACTGGTCACAAGATTAATTCCTTTAATATGATTCACTAATACTCTTACAAATACTAAAAGAAAAAAATAATGCTTTATTCTTGGCCTACCCATACCTATTGTATTAGCAGGAGAAGCAATATGGATATGAATTGGTTAGATGATGTCTTAATTCTTTTAGAAGAAGGCAACATGACACGTGCGGCAGCTCGAAGAAATATTACACAGCCTGCCTTCTCAAGGCGTATTAGAAGCTTTGAAGATTGGCTTGGGGTTAGTGTATTAGACCGTGGCACTAATAAAATTAACATCAGTCCAACTTTACATTCTAATGAAACTGAAATTAGAGCCTTGGTGGCTAGAATAAATGACCTCAAAGGTAAATTAGCACATTTTGACCCTAAAAGCACTACAGTTACCATTGCAGCCCAACACTCACCAATTTTTACTACATTTCCTGATATGTCACTGCATGCTAAAAAACACTTTCCATCTCTTAAATTTCGACTAAGGGCTGCCAATTTAAGAGATTGTGTAACGATGTTTCTTCGTGGCGATACAAGTATGTTATTATGTTATGAATCAAGTAAAGTAGGGTCACTTCCATTCGGAAAAACAATTAAACGCGAATTATGGGGGAATGATTATTTAGTGCCCGTGGTAGGAGGGAAGTTGCGATTCTCAGTAAAAGATAATGGATTAATACCATTAGACACACCCTCTATAGCTTATCCTGAAGATAGTTATTTTGGACAAGTTTTAAGTTCAAATAATAGAAATTTTGGAACACCTAATCTCAGCAAATCACCAGTTTGTGAAACTGCATTTTCAAACGGAATAAAGGAAATGGTAACAAAAGGTATCGGAGTTGGCTGGCTGCCTGTAAGCATGATACATAGGGAGCTTGAAAATGGGCAACTTATATCACTATCAAATTCTTATGGAACGGAATTACTGGAGGTGGCTATATATGCAGATACAAAGGACGTAATGTCCTTATCATTATTAGATATTTGGGGATACAGACAACGCACATCTAGTAAATTGATTTAAATAGATATCAACCGAACTAGAAATTACACAAAACTGTCGTTTTATGAGTTTCAATATAAATAAGATACATCTACTTAGCATTAAAACTTGGTGGAATATAAATGAGAACTGTTGATATTATTAAGTGGATTGCTACGGCAATTCAATTGATTGGCTACGGATTAACTGGCTTGAATATTGTTCCTTGGAATGTTTTTGCATTCTTCATTGGCATCTTACTTTGGTTTTTGGTCGGTTATTTGTGGAAAGACAAAGCAATTATGGTTGTTCATGTTGGTGCGTTCGTAGCCATTCTAGCAGGCTACTTAAGTTCATAAATAAATAATTATAACTATAATTCAATTACATACGATCCGTAGGTAAAGCAGTAGTATCTTTTATATCATCCATAACAAAACTGGCCGAAATTTCAGAAATAGAAATTTTACTAATCAAATTTTGATAAAATTTATCATAATCACTTACATCCTTAACACGTACTCGCAAGATATAATCTAGATCTCCAGCCATTCGATGAGCCCCCATAATCTCTGGAAAATTAGAAACAACACTTTCGAATTTCTTTGCCCAATCCGATTCATGTGAATTTGTCTTTATCATTACAAAAATTGATAAGCCTAAATTAACAGATCTAGGCTCTACTAAAGCTACGCGACCTTTAATAATACCCTCGTTCTCCAATCGCCTTATTCTGCGCCAGCATGCATTTCTGGATAGATTAACTTTTTCAGAAATTTCATCCATACTTAAGGATGCATCAATCTGCAAAATTTTTAATATTTTTTGATCTATTTGGTCTGTAAAATTATTCATATGAGAGATAATATCCCAAAATAACAATATTTAAAAGGATATATGGGATAATTTTTGTAAGCATCTAAGATATCATAAGTCACTATTAAGATTCACAAATGGGGAGCATGATGCTAAGTTTTGAAAATAACAATCAAAGTATAACAAAAAAATCACAATTAAAGATTTTAAGCTTTTTTACAGATCATCCAAAAAGCGTTGGAGAAACATACATACAACATTTTTTTGTGGCATTTAGGTTTTCATTAAAGCTGTTTATGTCTTCTATTGCTGCATTAATTCACGCATTTCTTCCAGCATTATTTAAAAAAACAGCAAGTAGGCAAATAAAAAATATGTACCGTGAAATGACTTCAAGAAAATAAACTACATAAATTATTATTTTTCGTCCTTTTGAACAGCTACAAGTTTACTAAATTGCTTTGCATATCCACCCATACCAAGACCATCAATCCAACGCTTGTGCCTTTCTTCAATTAGGTCCTCAAAAGATACAACTTCATCACTTAGATCAAAGCGTCCATCTAACCTTAAAAAATTTTTTGGATGATCTTGCTTATGCGCACCTAAATCCCATGTATAAAACTCTATATGGCTTGTATTATCATTTATTTCACCAACACACAGTATGTTGTCTATATACTGTTTTTTCATATCTATCATGTTCCCAAAATTACATATTTACTCAATATTATAGTTCTGTATCATTTTCATACATTAAATTAATTTAATTAAAGGATATAAGACATGACATATGCAAGAATAAATACATTAACTTTTGCATCAGAAAAAGCAGCTGATTATTTACAGGAAAATTATGCCTTAACAGCTGTTGAAGGATTTCCAGAAGCTCAGTTACTTGTTGCAGTAAGAACTGGCCCACTGACCGCTTCATTAACATCAATATATGAAGATAAAGCCGCATTCGATAGATCAGCTAATGAACGTTCAGCACGAATGTCAGCTAATGGCCACTTGATGGAAGCTGTTGATGTCCAGGAAGGTGAAGTATATTTATTTCATAAAAAATGATTTTTAAAATTTTAAAATTAAAAATTTATAAATAACAAGCTATCAGATACCCAATTATGAGGCCTTTGATAAATGCTATCCAAGTTATAGCATAATCGCTTATGCCAACTCTTTCTTTAAACCACTCAATCTGCCGTTTATGAAATTCTATCATACTATAAAGCCTTTCTTAGCGATACTCATTTAAGAAACAGCCTCCCATTGAGGTAAATTGAAGTATATAATCGTTACTATTCAATTGTATTTTTTTATAAATACTGGAGCTTTGCTGAATTAATTTACCCGTTGGGAAGTGTTCCATGCATAGAGCTTTTAGTTCAAATTTATCAATTTTAATGTGATATAGTCGTAGCCCACTTTTATCATTTGCAAAAGAAGTGCTCGCTAAGCCTAATAAGGCTACAAAAGTGATTGTAAAAATAGAGATTTTCTTTTTCATATAACTACGTCCAAAATTTTATATATTTACATAATATTAGGCTAATCTATCATTATGATATTAGCAATAAAAAGGAATATTACATGTCAGTAACATGGGAAAAATGGGTTGATGCATGGCGTCAAGGTACAGATAAAAATGACTCAACATATATTGAAGCACTAATAACAGATGACTTTAATTGGAATACTTCAGATTTTAACAGACAAACTACAATCGACTGGGTAAATACTACGGAATTTAGGGTAGTTGGTGACGTGAAGACGTTATATGAAAATGATGAAGTGATTGTAGGAATTCATGAGGTTAATAGCGGTAAAAGTTATGACACCGTCATGGGAATTGCTTATCTTAGAGATGGTAAAGTATTCAAATACAGTCACCAAAGAAAAACTCCCTAAGTACTGAAATATTTAATAATTCGCTATAAGACTTAATGTTTAATTGAAATATTAGCATAAACTCACTTTTGTTTTGAAAAGCAAACAAATTTATCTCGATGCCAATTTTTAAAAGTTAGAAAGGAAAAAGTGGGATTATATACATGGCTCCGACGGTAGGGGTCGAACCTACGACCAATTGATTAACAGTCAACTGCTCTACCACTGAGCTACGTCGGAATACCATGTATGACGTCTCTATAGCTAAGGCTTTTTTATGCGTCCATAGATTTTTTACGATAATCTAAATTTTTTTTAATTTATTTTAATAAATTGTAGGATTTCTTGCGTTTTAACTTATCAATGCGTAGTTTATTTTAATGTCACAAAAATATTGGCCAAAAAACTATCTTCCCAAAAGCTTACTCGGCAGATCTATTTTGATCTTAGCCATTCCAATTTTGTTGATACAAGCAATTATTACAGTAATTTTTATTGATCGCTTGTATGGTGACGTTACAATCAGCAAAACAACAGATATAGCACGTGAATTAAATTTTATTTTAAATTCTCAGATAATTGAAAATGATTCTTATCCATTGAAATTTATCCATGAAAAGGCGCAACCATTATCAATTACAGTAAATATTGATGCAGATCCCAAAGAAATAAAATTTGAACATACTTTTTTTGATATTTCTGGCCGTTACTTAATTAAGGCATTAAAATCTCAAGTAGTTGGATTGAAATCAATAGACTTAAAAACTGACGAATCAAGAATTCAGCTAGTGGTTAATCGGGATAATATTAATTTTATAATAAGTCTTTCCAGAAGGAGAGCTACTGCAGAAAATCCCCATCAATTACTTGTGGCTGGTTTCTTAGCTTCATGCCTCTTTATTGGTATTGCTGTTTTGTTTCTGAAAAACCAAGTGCGGCCAATTAGATTATTAGCAAAATCTGCAGAATCTTTTGGGAAAGGAGAAAAAATTTCTTTTTCGCCAAGTGGCGCAACAGAGGTTCGCCAAGCGGGTCATGCTTTTATATCAATGCAAGCTAGAATAGAACGCCATTTAGAGCAACGTACAGCTATGCTCTCTGGTGTAAGTCATGATTTGAGAACACCTTTAACTCGCATGAAACTATCCATGAGTCTTATGGAAAAAGATGATCTGGTCGATGATCTAATGGGTGATGTTGAAGAAATGGAAGGTATTGTAAATGAATTTTTAGCATTTTCACGAGGTGATACCGGTGAAGAATTTACAATTGTTGACCCAAAGAAATTAATTAAACCATTAATTAAAGAAAGAAAGCGCCTAAATCATAATATATCTCTGGATTTAGATAATATCGGTTCTGATAAAATCAATTTTAAATGCAAATCCTTAGCGATGAGTAGAGCAATAAATAATTTGCTTTCAAATGCTGCAAAATACTCAAATAAAACCTTAGTAACTGTTACATCAACAGAAAAAACTTTATCTTTTATTGTAGAAGATTCGGGAAAAGGAATACCTAAAGAACTACGTTACAAAGCAATAAAACCCTTTGAAAGACTTGATAAATCAAGAAATCAAAACGAAGGTATTGGTGCAGGTTTAGGATTAGCAATAGTTTCAGATATTGCAAGAAGCCATGGTGGTAAATTAATATTAAGTCATAGCAATAACTTAGGTGGCTTGAAGGCTGAAATACAAATACCTGTTTAGAAATATTTACATATTGAGGCGGTGAGGTATTTGGTAGGCCCGGCAGGACTCGAACCTGCGACCAAAGCGTTATGAGCGCTCTGCTCTAACCAACTGAGCTACAGGCCCGCCTGCCCCCAATTACTTAACCAAATCGACCTGGTCAAGCGACAACACCATTTTAATTCTATCTTTAATACTTTAAGGAAAAACTATAGATTCCATGGGGACAACAATGACTAAAAATAATAGCTTAACATATGCAGATGCAGGCGTAGATATTGATGCAGGAAATACATTAGTAGAACAAATAAAACCTGCGGCTAAATCCACAAATCGACCAGGTGTAATGGATAGCTTGGGCGGTTTTGGCGCAATGTTTGATTTAAAAGCTGCAGGTTTTAAAGATCCAATACTTGTTTCAGCCACAGATGGCGTTGGTACCAAGTTGAGAATAGCAATCGATACACAGAATCTTGATACTGTTGGAATTGATTTAGTAGCAATGTGTGTGAACGACTTAATATGCCAAGGTGCTATACCGCTGTTTTTCTTGGATTATTTTGCTACTGGAAAACTAGAAGTTAATGAAGCGTCGAAAGTTATAAACGGAATTGCAGAAGGATGCAGACAAGCAAATACAGCACTAGTTGGTGGTGAAACTGCAGAAATGCCTGGAATGTATGATGGCAAAGATTTTGATCTAGCTGGTTTTGCTGTTGGAGCAATGGAACGAGGAGAAACATTGCCCAGGAATGTCTCAAATGGGGACGTGCTCATTGGTATGCCATCTTCTGGCATTCATTCAAATGGTTATTCTTTAGTAAGAAAGATTGTTGAAAACTCTGGACATTCATGGAATGATGATTGCCCTTTTGGTGAAGGATCATTAGCCGAACATTTGTTAGAGCCAACAAAAATTTATGTTAAATCAGCTGTATCAGCTCTTAAAACAGGTAAATTAAAAGCTTTAGCACATATTACGGGCGGTGGATTAACTGAAAATTTACCAAGAGCCCTTCCAGAAGGATTAGGAGCTAATATAAATTTAGACGCATGGGATAGGTTACCAATTTTTAATTGGCTAATAGAACAAGCTGATTTGAAAGTGTCTGAGGCCTTAAAAACGTTTAATTGTGGTATTGGCATGATAGCAATTTGCTCTTCAGATGACTTAATTGATGTAATATCTGCACTAAAGAATAGTGACTGCTCACCAATAATAATTGGTGAAATTATAAATGGAACCGGCGTAAGTTATTCTGGAAAGCTCTAATGAAGCCACGCATTGCTATATTAATTTCTGGTGGTGGATCAAATATGGTCTCCCTAATAAACGCAATAAAATACAATAAAATTAATGCACTACCAGCCATTGTTATTTCTAATAATTCTAATGCGGCTGGATTAGACAAAGCCGCAGATCTCGATATTCCAACGCGATACATTGACCATCGAAAATTTTCTGGAAATAGAGAGGCATTTGAAAAACGTCTTAATAATCTATTACAAGATGAAAAAATTGATATAATTTGTTTAGCCGGATTTATGAGAATATTAACCAAATCTTTTATCGATCAATGGAATAATAAAATTCTGAATATCCACCCTTCTCTACTTCCAAAATATAAGGGTCTTAATACCCACCAAAGAGCTATAGATGCATTTGACAAAATTAGTGGATGCTCTGTTCACATAGTCACCAGTGAATTAGATGGCGGATTAGTATTAGGTCAAAGAACTGTAGATATCGAATCCACGGATACAGCTAGGACATTAGCAGAAAAAGTTCTTATTGAAGAACATATATTATACCCAGAAATTTTAAATAAGTTCATAAATGACAGGTATATAAAATAAAAAAGGGAGATAAATCTCCCTTTTTAAAATTTCGTGATAATCATTAACCAACTAATTCAAGGCCAGAAAAGAAAAAGCTAATTTCTTCAGCAGCAGTTTCTGGTGCATCTGAACCATGAACAGAGTTTTCACCAATTGATAGAGCAAATTCTTTACGAATAGTTCCTTCCTCAGCTTCAGATGGATTGGTTGCACCCATGATTTCTCGATTTTTTAAAATTGCATTTTCACCTTCAAGAACTTGAACTACAATTGGCTCAGAAATCATAAATTCACAAAGTTCTCCAAAAAAAGGACGCTCTGAATGTACCCCATAAAACTGTTGTGCTTGAGCGAGTGTTAACTGGATACGTTTCTGAGCTACGACACGTAAACCACCCTCTTCAAATTTAGCCACAATCTGGCCAACGAGGTTACGTTTTGTTGCATCTGGTTTTACAATTGAAAATGTGCGTTCTAATGCCATTGTTATTATCCTTTGGGGTAATTTAAAATTTGAATTGGCGATCGAGTACCATATGAATAATACTTTGGAAAGACCTCAATCAATCTGGCGTTGACAGCAACTACTTCATAGGTCATTTCGCATTTATGTTAAAAATTAATGATATAAGTTATTCCATTGCAGGGCGCCAATTATTAGCCAATGCATCCGCAACTATTCCATCAGGGCATAAGGTCGGCATAGTCGGTAGAAATGGCACTGGAAAGACAACTTTATTTAAACTTATTACCAATGAATTAGGGCTTGATGACGGAAATATTGAAATTCCAAAAAAAATGCGCATTGGTGGAATCGCTCAAGAAGCACCAGCATCGAATGATAGTTTATTGGAAACTGTCTTATCAGCTGATACTGAGCGAACAGCATTATTAGAAGAAGCAGAAGTAGCAACTGATCCAAATCGAATTGCTGATATACATGGAAGATTAGCAGATATAGATGCATATTCTGCTGAAGCAAGAGCTGCTTCTATTTTATCAGGCCTTGGCTTCTCATCTATTGCTCAGGATCGACCTTGTCATGAATTTTCTGGTGGTTGGCGAATGAGAGTAGCCCTAGCGGGTGTTTTATTTGCACAACCAGATATTCTAATGCTTGATGAGCCAACCAACTATTTGGATCTTGAAGGTACAATATGGCTAGAGACTTATTTAAAAAAATATCCACATTCTGTGTTGATAATATCTCATGACCGCCAATTATTAAATACCTCTGTTAATGCTATATTACACCTAACAGACAAACAATTAACACTTTATCAGGGTAATTATGATACATTTGATAGTGTAAGGAGAGCTAAACTTGCAGAGCAAGAAGCCATGGCGCGAAAACAACAAGCGACTAGAGAACACCTACAAAGCTTTGTTGATCGATTTAGAGCAAAAGCATCAAAGGCAAAACAAGCGCAATCTAGGATTAAAATGCTTGAAAAAATGGAGCCAATTGCGGCAGGCGTTGAAAATTCTGTTGCAGCTTTTGACTTTCCTACACCTGAAGAATTATCTCCTCCTATTTTAAGGTTGGAAGATACATCAGTTGGTTATGATGGTTTGCCAATTCTCAGAGATTTAAATTTACGTATTGATCAAAGCGATAGAATAGCACTTTTAGGAGCAAATGGTCAGGGAAAATCTACTTTATCTAAATTATTAGCTGATCGTTTGATACCTTTGGATGGTAACCTCGTTAGATCCTCAAAGTTAAAAATTGGATATTTTGCACAACACCAGGTTGATGAGCTTCACCTTGATGAAACTCCTCTTCAACATATCACAAGAGAATTTCCAGGAGAAACTCCATCAAAATTGCGTTCGCGCCTTGCAAGAGGCGGTATTGGACCAGAGCAAGCACTTACCGAAGTCGGTAGATTGTCAGGTGGCCAAAAAGCACGCTTATCTCTATTATTAGCTACAATTGAAGCACCGCATCTTTTAATACTCGATGAACCAACAAATCACCTTGATATTGAAAGCCGTGAATCTTTAGTTTTTGCATTAGCTGCTTATGAAGGTGCTGTTATTTTAGTAAGCCATGATCCTCACCTCGTTAACGCTGTAGCTGATACACTCTGGTTAGTAAAAGATGGGCAGGTAAATGTATTTTACGAAGACTTAAACGAATATAAAAAACTTCTATTATCAGAACGAGGATTAGCTGATAAATCTGAAAAGCCAAAAAAGATAAAGAAAAAAAGAATATCACATGGTGAGAGGCGCAAAATACTCTCTCCCTATCAATTAGAAGTAACTAAATGTGAAGAACGTTTAAACAAAATACTTACAATAAAAGAAAAAATTGATGAAGCATTAGCAAATCCTGATATTTATACAAATTCAGATCCTGAAAAATTTGAAAGTTTAAGTAAAAAGAGAGCTGAAGTAGATGATGCTATAATTAAAGCAGAAGCACTTTGGTTAACCGCTGAAGAAAATTTAGATAAAGCGCGTTCACTACTGTAAACGCGCTTTAATAATATCAAACATTAATTATACTTCATATATATCTGAAATCAAACGGTTTAAAGACCTCACACCCCAACCTGTTGCTCCTTTTGGCGCAAAATCAGTTTCAGATTTCACTGATGCGACTCCAGCAATATCGAGATGCATCCATGGCATATCGTCTTCTATAAATCGTTGCAAGAATTGCGCCGCGGTAATAGAACCTGCCGTTCGTCCCCCAACATTTTTTATATCCGCAATTCTAGATTGAATTAATTTATCATAATTCTTATTTAGTGGCATTCGCCAAGCACCCTCAGTTTCTTGTTTTGCAGATTTTAAAAAATCATTAACCAACTTATCATTATTTGAAAAAGCGCCTGCATTTTCGTGCCCCAATGCAACTATTACAGCGCCAGTTAATGTTGCTAAATTAATAATTCCAGATGGTTTATATGTTTTTTGTGCATACCATAATACATCAGCTAGAACCAATCTCCCTTCTGCATCAGTATTTATAACTTCAATTGTTTCACCTTTCATGGATTTAACAACATCACCAGGTCGTTGTGCTTTAGCATCTGGCATATTTTCAACAAGGCCAACTAGCCCTATAACATTCGCCTTAGCTTTTCTTAGGGCAAGAGTCTTCATTACACCGGCGACAACTCCAGCTCCCCCCATATCCATAGTCATATCTTCCATGCCGCCTGCTGGCTTTAAGGAAATTCCTCCAGTATCGAAAACAACTCCTTTACCTACCAGTGCAAATGGTTGTTCATTACCACCACCAGACCATTCCATAGTAACAATCTTAGAGGGACTTTCAGACCCCATACCTACACCTAACAATGAAAACATACCCAAAGCTTCCATGTCAGATTCTTCTAAAACATTAATTTTTAGCCCTAATTCTTCCAATCCTTGAATCCTGTTTGCAAATTCTGTTGTAGTTAAAATATTTGCAGGTTCATTCACTAAATCTCTGGTAAAAAAGACACCATCAGTTACAGCGCTTAAATCACTATACTCAGACTTTGTTTTTGAAACATTAGTAATGTATACATGCAGTAATCCATAATCAGTTTGGTTATGAGTTTTATACTCATTAAAATTATAGCGCCTCAAAGCAATTCCAAAGGATAAGTGCGCAGCACGAGCATTTGCTGTAACAAAAAGGTGAATATTTGATTTACCCGCTTCTTTAGCAATATTTGCACCACATTTTTGAGCTATTTCTACAGAAGGCCGTTTCTTCATTTTCAACAATAACACTGCGTTAGCTGACAACCCTAAAGGAGCTGGAAATCGTTGTATATCTCCTTCATCCATTTTTTCAAAAATTTCAGAATCTGCAAATTTTCTTAGTGCACCTTTCATTAATCTGTTCACTCTTTTTGCAGACGGACCAAAGCTTCCAGCAGCATCAGCACAAATCACCACCAAGCCTTCTGCTTCGGCAATAGATTGCAGAGAGTGTTCTTTGAAAATAGGGTGAATCGGTCTTGTCATAACAATTTCCTTATATTTGTTAACACATTTAAACCTAAGCATAAATCAGATACAAGAGTACAAATTGCTGTTATTTTATTAAACAATACGATAAGAATAATATATGTAATATATTAATATAAATTGGTAATCGTGACAAAACTAGACAGATACTTATTTAAGCAACTGATTGGACCATTTGCTTTCTTTTGCTTCATAATATCTGGTATATTATTATTGAACCAAGCACTTAAAATTATAGACATAGTAACAGAAAATGGTCAGCCAGCATACATTGTATTTGAATTAAGTTTTCTATTATTGCCGAAAGTTCTAATTACTGCAATTCCAATATCTGGTTTCATAGCAAGTGTTTTAATCATTAATCGCCTCTTCAATGAGGAAGAACTTTTAGTAATGATGAGTGTTGGCCGTTCATTTATTAGCTTATGCAAACCATTTTTATTTTTTGGTATTTTAATAGCATCTTTACTTTTTTTTATTACCCACAATTTAGGACCATTTTCACATTCAAAATTTTTAAATACTCAAGAACGAATTAAAAGAGAATATGTTACTCAAATCATAAAACCAGACCAATTTATTTCATACCAAAATAAATTTACATTCTTCTTTGGTGATAAAGGCAATAATGGAGAATTAAGTGAAATTTTAATTGAAGAACAAATTTCCCCCGATACTACACTTACTCATATAGCAAAAAATGGACAGGTAATTACTGAGAAAAATTCAAATTCTCTTCTTTTGAAAAGTGGGTCCACACAAAGCTTTAACAGACAGACAGGTACATTTAGCCTTTTACAATTTGATACATTGGTTTTTGATCTCAACCAATTAAGGAAAGACGTTGTTTCGAGTGAAAGCAGTTTATCAAGTTTAAGCTCAACAAAACTCAAAGAAAAAATCATCACAATGAAAAAAAATGACACAAGATTAGGGCGTGCAGTTTCATTACTTCATGATAGATATGCAAAAACCCTTTTAGCAATGTTATTTCCTCTGCTAGGAATGCTAGGATTAATTCTTGGAGGATATAATCGCTCTGGCTATGTCATTAGAATTATATCATGTATCTTAGTAATGGCTAGTTTAGACCTATTACGAGGCGCCAGTAAGTCTTGGGTAGTTGATCAACCTTCATTATATTTTTCACAATACTCATCGCCGCTGTTGTGTGTAATGATAATCTCATTAATTTTATGGCTAATATCTACCAAAACAACAGGTTTAGTCAAAATAAAACACAAGGCGTTGAAATGACATTAGCTTTGTATTTTGCAAAAAGATTTTTAATCTCATTTATACGCGTTTTTTTGGGCATTGTTTTACTTGTACTTTTATTTGATTTTCTAACAAATTTAAATAGGCTGAACGGTATTGAAAACCAAGTATGGAATGCTTTGATATTAAGCTTTTTAAGAACGACGACTTATCTATCCTTAGCTATGCCATTAATTATCATGCTGTCTACGTTAGCATTTAGTGTCAGCTTGAGCAGATCAAATGAATTTATTATTTCTCGCGCATCAGGTCTATCAGCATTACGAAGTATATTTTCCGTACTTATTTGTGCTTTTACTTTAGGTTTAATATCAATATTTATATTAGATCCAATTGCTGGAAGAATGATTGGATATTATGACGTTAAATTAGATACACTACGAAACAAAAAGCAATCTACAGTATTAATAAATGATAATGGATATTGGATGCGACAATCCACATTAAATGGTCACCAAATCATTAAAGCAGTAAGCGCATCAAATAATGGCCAGAGACTACACCATGTGTCAATTTTTACTTATGATAAAAATGGATTAATTTTAGATCGTTTTTTTTCAGAATATGCATCATTAAATAAAAACGAACTATTATTAGAAAATGTGATAAAATGGTCTGATATTAAAATCAAATTAAATCCAAAGACAGCAAGTGAAAAGTTAAAGACAGTAAGTTTCAAAACAGAAATAACTCCTAATCAACTATTAGATGGCTATGCTTCGCCAGAAACTATCTCACCATGGAATATGAATAATCAAATCCAAAAAGTAAAATCTTCTGGATTTTCAGTATTAAAATATCAATCAAAAAAGATGGAACAATATGCAAAACCATTTCTATTTTTGGTAATGGTTATCATTGGTGTTCTGTTTACATTGAGAAATTCTAGATCATATAATATTGGCATTTCAGTTGTTACTGCAGTTGCCTCAGGGTTTTTCTTACATTTTTTCCAAAATTTTTGCACTACTCTTGGACGATCAGGTGAAATACCTTTAATTATT
>Ga0209425_10001585_pt1 | contig 26455 bp, 32 predicted proteins | sample COG_05_FD_184749 | JGI IMG/M metagenome (GOLD analysis project Ga0209425, IMG submission 184749) | Pelagic Microbial community sample from North Sea - COGITO 998_met_05 (SPAdes) (version 2) | ecosystem: Environmental > Aquatic > Marine > Neritic zone/Coastal water | place: Helgoland, sampling...
TCAGGCCTATTCTTCCCACTTGTACTTGGTGTATGGTGGAAGAGAGCTACTAGAGAAGGTGCGATTGCTGGAATTATCACTGGAATATTGTCAGGATTAATTTACCTACTATGGGTATATCCTAAATTCTCAGTGGCAATTTTTGGTGGCGTAAATGAACCGTTCTTGGGTATAGATCATTTAAGATTTGGATTGATCGGTGCTCCAATTTGTTTAGTAACAATGGTTGTTGTTAGTTTAATGACTAAAGAACCAGATGCTGCCACTCAAAAAATGGTTGATGATTGCCGAGTACCAACAGGTAAAGCGGTATTAGGTAAACAACACTAGTAATAAAATTATAAAAATTAAAAGGGGCGAAAATTTCGCCCCTTTTTTTTTGCCTAAAAAATGCTATCTTAAATTTATGATATCAACTTGGATAATTGTTCTTGACTATATTCTTGGTATGATTATGTGGACTTTAATTGGAAGAGCTTTCATGAATATTTTTCAAAGAGAGGACTCTACGTTTTTTTTTATGCGAGTATTTGTTAAATACACAGACCCAATAATTAAACTGTTTAAGTTTATTACGCCTAGTTTTTTATTTGCAGGATTTATTTCTCTCTATGTAGCTTGGTTTTTCTATCTATTTAGGTTTTATGCAATGCCTTATTTACTTGGTTATGATGTCTGGGGAATGCTTGCATTTCCACTAGAGAGTGATTTTTCTAAACAACTGTACCGTTTATTTTATAATAGAAGTATCTTTTGACAACACAAAATTTTAAAATATAAAAGTATAAGTGAGCTTATCAATTAAAATATCGCCGTCTATTTTATCAGCTGATTTTAGTAAATTAGGTGAAGAAATTGTAGCGCTTGAAAAAGCAGGGGCAGACTATATCCATATCGATGTGATGGACGGACATTTCGTACCCAACATTACTATTGGCCCTGAAGTAATTAAACGATTAAGACCCGTTACAAAACTTCCATTTGATGTGCATCTAATGATTTCACCAGTTAATAATTTTATCAAAGATTTCGCAAGTGCGGGCGCTGATATAATAACTTTTCATCCTGAGGCCACAGAAAATATTTCTGAGACAATTGGCCTAATAAAGCAATTAGGGAAAAAAGTTGGTATTTCATTAAAACCTAAATCTCCAATAAATTTGATTCAAGATCATTTAAACCAGATAGATTTAATTTTAATTATGAGTGTAGAGCCTGGTTTTGGTGGTCAGAAATTTATGCCAGAAGTTTTACATAAAATGAAAAAATTAAGAGATATAATTGATGAAAAAAAATTGAATGTTGACATCGAAATCGATGGTGGCGTAAATTTTGAAAATAGTAGAAAAGCAAAAGATTATGGCGCAAATATATTAGTTTCTGGTTCTACAGTTTTTAAAGAACATGGTGGCAATCTAAAAAAAAATATTCAATTACTTAGATCCAATTAATGTTTAGTTTTAAGGCCGCCTATTTTTACTTAGTAGCAGTAAAAATTTTTTTAACTCGTCTTGTTAAAAATATTTATTTTTCAAGTAATTATTATAATAATTTATTAAAAACAAAATTGCCTGAACAACTATATTTTTATCCAAACCCATTTCTCCTTTCATCATTTGTTAATCAAAAATTATTTACTTTTAAAATTTCAAAAATTAATATTAGTACCTTTTGGGATGATTTTGAGTCTACAAAAGAGGAAGAGGATCTTAATTGTTTCTTTTGGTTAAATCTTATTAATCGAAAAAATGATAGTGAAGCTATTCAGCAAATCATCGCTATCTGGATAAAGAATAATTATAAATATAAAAAAGAAATTTGGAGTAATTTACATATCAGCAAAAGAATTCTAGCTTGGATTCTTAATGCAGATATTATTTTAAATAATACGGATAAAGTTTTTAAAGAAAGTTTTTTTAGTTCAATAATTTCTCAAGTTAATCATTTAAAAAGGAATTTGAATGATGAAAATGATCCTGCAAAAAAAATAGAAATTATTTCCGCAGTTATTCTATCGGGCCTTGTATTTAAAGAATATAATTATAACTTTGAAAAAGGAATCAAGTCCTTAAAAGTTATTGTTGAAAAGTTCTTTGATAATGATGGTTGTCCTATAAATAGAAATATTTATGATTTGGTGCAATGTTCGAAATTTCTAATTCTAATCAATGAGAGCTGCAAAGATGCGCAAGAGTATGTTCCTGATTTTTTGGATGATGTTGTTGATAAGCATGTAGACTGTCTATTTTCATTGAAAAATTCAGCAAAAAAAAATCCGTTATTTAATGGTGCTAGTGAATTCGAAATAGATAATTATTTAGAGTATCTTTCAGGCCTAGAATATAAGTCTAACAATATAATAAATAAAATTAATCAAGTTTATATTGCCAGAGATAAAAAAAATTTACTTTTTTTTGATGTAGGCTCTCCTCCAGAAAAAAAATACTCTAAGAGCTATCAGTCTGGCCCATTATCATTTGAATATTTTATTAATACCAATAAAATAATAACTAATTGTGGTTTTGGTAATAAAATTTCAAAAAAAACAGAGCTTATAAGCAGGCTTACTTCTGCTCAATCAACTTTGTGTCTTAACGACTCCTCTGTGGTAAAATTTGAAAAAAATAATTTAATAAATGAAACTTTTGGTGACGCTATAACGACCTCATTTAAAGTTTATGATTTTAATATTGATGACGGAAAAAACTACTTGAAACTTTCGGCAAAACACAATGCTTATGAAAATAATTTTAATTATATTCATGAACGAACTATTAAAATAGACAAAAAAAATAGTAATTTACTTGGAGAAGATAGCTTAGTAGCTTCTAGTCAAAATAAAAAGTCGCTAGATATGTATAGCATTAGATTTCATCTTTACCCCGGTATTAATGCAGTACAAACTATGAGTAAAAATTCAATTTTAATTCAAATTGATAAGAACAAATCTTTAGTATTTACTAGTGCTGGAGAAGATTTAATTTTAGAAAAAAGTATATTTTTAGGAAGAAATAAAATAATTAATAATTTTTGTATAACTATCACAGGTACTTTAAAAAACAGTGAAAATAAAAAAATTACTTGGGAATTAAAAAGAAATAATTAAAGATGAAACAAAGAATAAAAACAGCTTTAATCTCTGTTACAGATAAAACGGACCTATCGAAAATTCTTAGGTCATTAAATAAATACAAGGTTAAAATTATAAGTTCTGGTGGAACATATAAGTCTATTAAACAATTAGGTTATGCTTGTACTGAGATTTCTAGCTATACAGGCTTTAAAGAAATGCTAGATGGTCGTGTTAAAACTTTACACCCTAAAATTCATGCAGGTATTCTTCACGATAGATCAAATAAAAAACACTCAAAAGAAATGAGTAAACAAAATTTTCCTTCACTAGATTTAATTGTAGTTAATTTTTATCCTTTTCAAAAAATTGTAATGAATTCAAAAAGTAATAAAGAAATTATTGAAAATATTGATATTGGTGGGCCTACTATGGTTAGGTCTGCAGCAAAAAATTTTAAAAATGTTTTAATTGTTACAAGTAAAAACGATTATGCTGATTTGATTAATGAAATTGAAAAAAATAAAGGTAAAACAACATTAAATTTTAGAGAATATATGTCAAGTAAGGCTTTTGGGCTGACTGCTTATTATGATGCTATGATAGCTAATTGGTTTAATCAAAAATTAAATATCAAGTTTCCTGAAAAGAAGACAATTTTTGGACGAAGATTAAAACAATTAAGATATGGTGAAAACCCTCATCAAAAAAGTTCTATCTATATCAATGATTATAACGACAAAGAACTAGGTTTCACACAGTTGAGCGGTAAAGAACTTAGCTATAATAATTACAACGATATGTTTGCATCCTTAGAAGTTTTATCATCTTTAAAAAAAAACGCAGCAACTGTAGTGGTAAAGCACGCTAATCCGTGCGGTGTATCTATAAATAAATTACCTCTAGTTTCATTCAAAAATGCTTATGGATGTGATCCTATTAGTGCTTTTGGAGGTGTAATAGCTTGTAATTTTAAAATTACTCGAATTGTTGCAGAACAAATAAATAAAAAATTTTTAGAAGTTATTTTAGCTAAAGGATATGAAAAAGATGCATTAAATATTTTAATTAGAAAAAAAAATTTGCGAATAATTGATATCTCTAAATTAAAAAAAGAAAATCAAATTAAATTAAAAGCATTTGAGGGTTCGTTCTTACTTCAGGAAAAAAATAATTTAATTTTTAACAAAAAAAATTTGAAATTTGTGACAAAAAATAAACCAACCTTAAAAGAATTAAAAGAAATAGAATTTGCTTTTAATATTTCAAAGTTTGTTAAATCTAATGCAATTGTTTTGACAAAGAATTTTTCAACAATTGGAATTGGAGCTGGACAACCAAGTCGTTTAGATAGCTGTAAGATTGCTGTGCAAAAAGCTAAACAATTTCAGGCAAGTAAAATTAAAAATTCTATAGCTGCTTCAGATGCTTTTTTTCCTTTTGCAGACGGTATAAAGTCCTTATTGGCATCTGGCGTAAAAATTATTGTTCAACCAGGCGGTTCAATACGAGATCAAGAAGTTATAAATGCAGCTAATAAAGCAAATGCAAAAATGGTGTTTACAAATATCAGACATTTTAACCACTGATTATAACTGATCAACTTTTGCAGCCAAAATAAAATCACTTTCGGCTAATCCTTTTATTGCGTGCGTAAAAATTTCAATTTTAGCGTATCCCCAACCAAAACGGATGTCGGGATGATGTCCCTCAAGTTCAGCAATAGCACCAACTTTATTGATAAATTTTTGACTTTCAACAAAACTTTTAAATTTAAAGTTTTTTTCTAAATAATAATTTTTATCATCATTACTCTTAACATTCCAACCGTCTACTTTTTTTAAATATTTATGAATTTCGGTCGTATCAAAAGGAATAGTATTTCCATCGCAGGCAACACATTTTTTTTTATATAGTTTTTCCATATTTTAATGGAGCGGGCAAAGGGGCTCGAACCCTCGACCTTCTCGTTGGCAACGAGACGCTCTACCACTGAGCTATGCCCGCAATTTAAGAAGAGTATAGTACATTAGTTTTAAGCAGGTCAACATTTTTAAAAATGACAAGATTGCCACTATGGAAAAAATCATTTTTCTATTATAGTTCTTCTATGAAAATCAAACTCCCAGAAATTATCCCTGTCTTTCCTCTTAGTGGTATTATTTTCTTTCCAAAGACCAATCTTCCTCTAAATATTTTTGAACCAAGATATCTGGCTTTAATTAAAGATTGCCATAAATCAAACAAGTATATGGGAATGATACAAGAAAAAAGAAACTCCTCTGAGGTCTATTCTATCGGTTGTCTTGGTAAAATCACCGAAAATCAAGAAACTAAAGATGGAAGAATTCTTGTAAATTTAACTGGCATAAGCCGCTTTGAAATCAAATCTGAAATTAATAACGGTAAAATATATAGAGAATTTGAAGTTTCATATGAAAAATTTTTAGACGACCAAAAGGAAGAAAAGAAAAAAATATTAATGAAAGAAAAAATTAAGGAGATATTTAGAAAAACTAAAATTTTTTTCAACAAAAATGGTCTTCTCCTTAATTGGAATGAATTTGAAAAATTAGATCAAGATCAAAAAATTAATACCCTAGCAATGATTGCACCTATATCAAATGAGGAAAAACAAACAATTCTAGAATCAGTTAATATTGATTCTAAAACAAAAGTTTTGTCTGAAATAATTGAATTTTATTTGCACGAAAAATCTTTAAATAATATTACTCTACAATAGTTAAAGTAAAATTCCTTTGTCGGCCATGGATTGACTTGCTTTTTTAATAAAGTTAAAACTTTTAATGTTGTTCAGTATTATTCTTTTGAATCCAAAAAAATATTTATTATCTTTTAAAAAAAAATTTGTAAAATTTATTCCAAGACCAAATAAATTGTTTTCTGGCTTTCTTGTGTTATAAAAATCTTTAAGCAAATGACTATCTTTAAGTAACAATCCAAGTTTTGATGTTTTAACTATTAGTTCAGCTAATTTTTTTATATCTCTTAAGACCAGGTTAAAACCTTGGCCGGCTATTGGGTGTATCATATGTAAGCCATCGCCAAGAATGAGAACATTTTTCTTATAATACTCTGTTTTTAGATTTAAATTAATCGGAAATGTTTCAATATTTTTAATTTTTTTAATATTTTTGGTATTTAACAACTTTCTTAATTTTTCCGTTAAAATTTCTTTTAATTTTTTTTCATTAATTTTAAAATAACTATTATTTACGCTCCATACTGTAGAAAAAGAAAATTTTTTAAATGGTAGTATAGCTAACGGACCTTCTTTTAAAAAAAACTGACTCGCATTTTCAATGTTAGCATTATGTTTAATAACAGCAGTTGCGGCTACTTCTTTATAATTTTTTTCAATAGCCCTGTTAACTTTTATCTTGGAATAAAATTTAGAGAAACCACCAGTGGTTAGAATAATTAGATCATAAAATATTTTTTTTTTATGCAGCACTATAAAACTACCTTCACTATTAATGTCTTTAACATTTTTTTTTATTAATTTTATATTTTTCTTCAAATTAATTCTCTTATTTAATTTTTTCTTTAAATCTTTATTTTGAAAAATATACATAAAATTTTTATTTTTTTCATCAAAGTTTAAAAAATTTATTATTTTACCCTTATCTTCAAAAAATAAGTTTATTTTTTTACAAGGCCAAAAAAAATTAGCTTTCAATAAATTTAAATTATCTTTAATATATTGAAAATTACTCTCTGAAATAGCTGTTGTCCTGTTGTCAGAAATCTTGCTTTTTTTTTTACTACCAGAATATAAATCAATACTAAAATTCTGTTTACCTAGAATCGCTGCTGTGGTTAAGCCGGCTAAGCCATCACCTATAATACAAATCTTTTGTTGTTTCATGTTTTAAAATTTTATCAATTTAATAAAAATGATACAAAGTAACCTAAATGATTCGTTAAATGAATAATGATTTATCAAAATTTTACTAATTTTTTAAAAAACCGAACTATTGAATTAATAGGCCTTAGTCTTATTTTTACTGCTTTTTTGTTTGCTCTATCCTTTTTTTCATATTCGCCGAGCGACCCAACCTTTGTGTATGGTGAAGAGTCCGTTAATATAAACAACCTACTAGGTATATATGGAGGAATAGTAGCAGATTTTTTACTTCAAAGTTTTGGCTTAACATCTTTTTTAATTTTAATAACTCTATTATCTTGGGGTATAAATTTAATAACAATAAAAAAGATCAACAAAATAAAATATAAACTTTTTTATTTAATTTTATATATTATATTTAATTGTCTTTTTATTTATTCTACTTATAACAATTCATTTTGGCTCATTGACAACGGAAACTCAGGATTTGTTGGACAAATAATATTCGATAAAATTTCAAGTTTAATCCCTATACTTAATTATGATTATAGTTTTTTTGTTTTTTTAATTTTTGGAATTATTTTTTTTGTTTTAGCATCAGGAATTAATTTTAAATATTTATTATTTATACCTAAACTTATTTTTAAACCTTTCAAAAAAGAAAGTGATATAATTGATAATATAGAAATTAATGATGAACAATTTAATCTATCGGTTACCCCAGACTCTCCAGCGGGGAAAAAACAACCAGCTTTCTCTTTTGACAGTACCTCTAAAGTTAAAATTCAAGTGACAAAAACTGATAATTTTAAAAATTTTAAACTTCCGTCATTAGATTTGTTAGAGAAGAGCTCTTCAAAAATTAATTTATCAGATTTATCTAAAAATAGGCCGGAAGGTACATTTATAGAGAAGATATTATTGGATTTTGGAATTGATGGAAAAATAACCAAAATAAACAATGGTCCTGTTGTTAGTTTGTACGAATTTGAGCCTGCACCTGGTGTCAAAGTATCTAAAATTATTAACTTATCAGATGATCTTGCCCGGAATACTAGTTCTACCTCTGCACGTGTTTCAACAATACCTGGTAAAAATACAGTAGGTATTGAAATTCCAAATGAGTCTCGTGAGAGTGTTTATTTAAAAGAAATAGTTGGAAATGATAAATTTCACAAAAAGGATATTAAATTACCTATCGCAATCGGAAAAAGTATATCTGGCTTACCAATCGTTGGTGATTTAACTGCAATGCCACACCTGTTAATTGCAGGTACAACTGGTTCTGGAAAATCAGTTTGTATTAATACAATAATTGTTTCATTGCTATATAGGCTCAGCCCTGATCTTTGTAAGTTTATCTTAATTGATCCCAAAATGTTAGAGCTTTCAGCCTATGAAGGAATTCCACACTTATTAAGTCCTGTCATTACAGATTCTAAAAAGGCAGCTTCTGCATTAGGTTGGACTGTAAGAGAAATGAATAGTCGTTACAAACTTATGAGCAAAGAAGGTGTAAGAAACATTGATGGCTATAATGCAAAGCATAATCTTAAAATGCCATATATAGTTGTTGTGGTTGATGAGATGTCAGATTTAATGTTAGTTGCTGGCAAAGAAATAGAAAACTATATTCAAAAACTTTCTCAAATGGCTAGAGCTGCCGGAATTCATATTATAATGGCAACTCAGAGGCCAAGTGTAGACGTTATCACCGGAACTATAAAAGCAAATTTTCCAACAAGGATATCGTTTAGAGTGAGCTCTAAGATAGATAGTAGAACAATTTTAGGAGAACAAGGAGCTGAACAACTACTAGGCAACGGTGACATGCTGTTTATGTCATCAGCTAACAGAATAATTAGAATTCATGGTCCATATGTTTCTGAAAAAGAGATTGAAAAAATTACCAATATACTGCGAGCACAAGGTGAACCTGATTATATTGAAGAGATTACAGCTAATGACAAAAATGATAGCTCAAACTACCTTTCAGAGAATGATAGTGATGAACTTTTCAATCAAGCTTTAGATATTATAAAAACAGAAGGTAAAGCATCAACTAGTTTCTTGCAAAGAAAATTGCAAATTGGATATAACAGAGCAGCAAGAATTATTGATATGATGGAAGAAAAAGGCATTGTCAGCAAAGCAAACCATGTAGGCAAAAGAGAGGTTTTATAAGATTTGTTTTTTAAAATTACAATAAGGTTTATCATTTTTTTTAGTTTTTTTTTTAACCTACAAGCAAGTGAAAAAAAATTAATTATTGATCAGTTGTCAGAAATTGAAAATTTTTCTTTTACTTTTAAACAAATCACAAAAGAAAAAACTGAAACTGGTAATTGTTTACTGAAATTTGATAAAAAACTTAAGTGTAGCTACAATGATAAGCTACAAAAAGAAATTATAATTAATAACAAAACATTGGTAGTGTGGCAAAAAAGATATGATAAAATTTACTATTATCCAGTCTCAAAATCTCCATTTTTAAATATTTTAATTAAAAATAAATTAATTGCTTTAATTAAAAAATCAAATCTCATTTTAAATGAAAACATTGAATTGGTTTATATAGACCAAAATCAAAAAATGATTACAGTTTTTTTCGATAAAAAAAATTATGAACTAATTGGCTGGTTAATAGAAGATGAGTTTCAGAATGAGATTTACTTTTCTTTAAAAATTGAAAATATTAATAATGAATTAAGTAAAAATTATTTTAAAATCCCTTCACTAAATTAAAAAACAAAATTAATTGTTTCTTCTTTAAATATTTTGAATCCTTTGGATAAATAGTTATCTAGTGCATGTTTATGATCTAGGCTACAAGTATGCACCCACACTCGTTCCACATTTTTAACAAAAGCTTTGTGTATTATATAGTTTAACAAAAAAGAGCCAAATTTTTTACCCTGATATTCCTTTAAAATTCCCATTTGTATTAGTTCTATCTCATTTGTCTTTTTATGAAATTCTTGCTCATAAAAACCGATTAGGTTCTTTTCATATTTCATAACACCTGTATCTAAATTTACATTATCAACATATTTATGCCACTCCTTGTCAGACCACAATAATCGGTCTCGCCAAAAATGATCTTTGCCAATTTGCCTGTAAAAAAATTTATTTATATTTATATCTTTTTCTTTGTCTAAATAGACTTCTGCCTTTTCAGGTTTAGAAGGAAGCTTGTCAAAAAATTGTTTTTTCTTTAATTCTAAAAAAAATCTTTGAACTTTAGGCATCTAAAATTAAACAACCATCTTTCCAATTTTTTCACCCCCAAAGATGTGATAATGAAGATGGGGGACCTCTTGCCCCCCATTTTTTCCAATATTACTGAGTACGCGGTAACCTTCTTCCTGATTTGAAATTTTTAACATTTTAACGATATGGGTAATTGCTTTATTGAATTCTACAATTTCTGTATCTGAAGCTTTGTTAACAAAATCATCTAAATCAATATAATCGCCTTTCGGAATAACAAGTATATGTATTTTTTTTTGAGGATTAATGTCGTGAAATGCTAACACATGTTCATTTTCATAAACTTTGTTACAAGGTATTTCTCCTCTAAGAATTTTAGCAAATATATTATTAGTGTCATAACTCATTTACTTTTGTCTTTTTTTTAATTCTTCCATTACATCTTCTATTTTAATACTATTTGCTTCAAAATAGACCATCAAGTGATATATGACATCTGCGGCTTCATGTATTTTATTTGAATTTTTTTCTACAGCTTCAATTAATTCTCCTATTTCTTCTTTTACTTTTGAAACACTTAAATTTTTATTATTCAATAATTTATTAGTGTAAGAATGATCTGGAGAAGAGCTCTGTCTGTCTCTAATAGTTTTTATTAATTGTTCTAAGTTTTTCAACATACTATAATCTTATAGGAACATTTCTAGATTTTAAATATTCTTTTGTTTCTTTTATAGTGTACTCGCCATAATGAAAAATGGATGCAGCCAAAACTGCACTTGCTCCGCCACTTTTTATTGCATCGTATAAATGCTCCAAATTACCAGCTCCACCTGAGGCTATTACCGGAATACTAATCGATTTTGTAACAATATTAAGAAGTTCTATATCGTACCCAGCCTTAGTTCCGTCTTTATCCATCGAGGTAAGAAGAATTTCCCCAGCTCCATTTGCCTCTGCTTTTTTGGAGAATTCAATTGCATCTATACCTGTTTTTTCTCTTCCCCCATGGGTAAATATTTCCCATCTACCATCTGAAACTTTTTTAGCATCTACAGCAACTACCATACATTGTGTGCCAAATTTTTTTGATGCCTCTTTAATAAAATTTATATTGTTAATAGCGGCAGTATTGATAGAAACCTTATCTGCACCAGCTAAAAGCAAATCTCTTATGTTGTCTATCGTTCTAACCCCTCCTCCAACCGTAAGAGGAACAAAACATTTCTCGGCAGTTTTATTTACTACATCTATGATTGTGTTTCTATTTTCATTGCTGGCTGTTATGTCAAGAAAACATATTTCGTCTGCACCACCCTTGTCGTAGATACTTGCTTGCTCAACAGGGTCGCCAGCATCTTTTAAATCTACAAAATTTATACCCTTGACGACTCTCCCATTTTTAACATCCAGACAAGGTATAACTCTATTCTTAAGCATTTAATTCCTTTACAAGTTCATCTAGCTTTATATCACCGTCGTAAATGGCTTTACCAACTATTATGCCTTCAATATTTTTATTATTTAATTGCTTTGCTTTTTTTATATCCTCAATAGAAGCAACACCTCCAGAAATAATTATGGGGGATTTGGAAATTTCTGCGATTTTAACTATTTCATCAAAGTTTGGTCCTGCTTTCGTTCCATCTCTGTCTATATCGGTATAAATTATTCTGCTTAAACCAATATCATTCACTTCTTTTAAAAAATCTAAAATTTTAATATTTAAATTTTCTTTCCAGCCTGAAACTGACAGATTTCCATTTTTAGCATCTAGTGCTAAAGCAATTTTATTTTTAAATTTAATGCACGCTTCTTTTAGAAACTCTTTGTTTTTTATTGCCGCACTACCTAAAATTACTTTTTCTACACCTGAATCAACATACTCCTTAATACTATTTAGTGACCTGACTCCTCCACCAACTTCAATTTGTAAATCATATTTACTTACTATTTTTTGAATAATATTCAGGTTAACCGTGTTGCCAGTTAAAGCGCCGTCTAAATCAACAATGTGTAAGTTTTTAAAGCCGCAATCTTTATATTTATTTGCTTGATCGATAGGAGAAGTTTCGTACTCAGTTTTATTTCTAAAGTCTCCCTTAATTAATCTCACACATTTTTTATCTTTAATATCTATAGCTGGAAATATTTTCATTACATTTACAAATTTAAAAAGTTGGTTAAGATTTTAATACCAGTATTTTGACTTTTTTCTGGATGAAATTGTGATCCAAAAATATTTTCTGAAGATACAGCTGCTATTACATCTTTGCCATAATTAGTTGTTATTGACACTTTTTTTTCATCGCTGGGTACAAATTCGTAGCTATGAATAAAATAAGCATGATCTTTATTGCTAACACCCTCAAAAACTTTAGAATTGTTTTCTATCTTTAGTTCGTTCCACCCCATATGTGGAATTTTAAGTTTAGATATTCCTAAATTTAATTTTATTACTTCGCCTGGTATCCAGTTCAATCCTAATGTTTTTTCCTCTTCGTAACCAGTGGTAGCGAACAATTGCATGCCTGCACAAATTCCATAAATTGGTTTTTTTTTTATAAGAACGCTTTCATTTAATTCGTTTTGAAGTCCCATAATATTATCCATTCCACTTTTACACGCTTTGAAAGAACCTTGACCAGGTAAAACTATTTTGTCTGATTTTTTTATATCTTTAACATCAGAGCTAACTTTGACTAAGTAATTTAACCTGTTATCTGAGTTTGCTTTTTCAATAGATTTTGCAATCGACCTCAAATTGCCGACGCCATAATCAACAACTGTTAGTAACATTTATAATTAAAGTTTGCCTTTTGTGGATGGAACTGAATTTTTAATTCTTGAATCAATCATGAAAGCATCTTTTAAAGATCTAGCTAAACCTTTGTAGCAAGATTCTATTTTGTGATGACTATTTTCTCCGTAAATGTTTTCTACGTGCAAGGTAATACCAGCCGCCTGGGAGAAGGCTTGGAACCATTCTTTAAATAATTCTGTATCCATCTCACCTAATTTTTCAACCTTAAGATCCACTTTCCAAATTAAGTAAGGACGATTTGAGACATCTAATGAAACTCTGCTTAAAGTCTCATCCATAGGTATCATAGTAGAGGCATATCTTTTTATTCCTTTTCGATTCCCCGCAGCTTTATTTATAGCTTCGCCTATTGCTATGCCTGTATCCTCAGTCGTATGGTGTAAATCTATGTGTGTGTCGCCTTTAGCCTTTACGGTGATGTCCATTAAGGAGTGCTTGGAAAGCTGTTCCAACATATGATCTAAAAAACCTATTCCAGTATCAATTTTATATTTACCTTTTCCATCAATGTTGACCTCAACAGCAATGCTGGTTTCTTTGGTTTTTCTAGAAATTTTTGCTTTTCTTTTCATAAGTTAAAGAGAATTATTTCAATGATATATAGAGAAATTGATATTTTATCAATAAACGCGAACTATCTATTGAAGATTTAAAATTAGTTGCCACATACTACTTATATGAATACTGCTGAAAAGTGGCACGGAACCACAATTGTTTTATTAAGAAAAAACAGCGAAACTGTAGTGGCTGGAGACGGTCAAGTAAGCCTTGGCAATACTGTATTAAAAAGTAATGCTAAAAAAGTTAGAAAAATAGATAAACGTGGAGTAATAGCAGGATTTGCGGGTTCTACATCTGATGCACTAACATTGTTTGAAAGATTGGAAGCTAAACTTGAGAAACACGCTGGCAATCTTCCACGGGCAGCTGTTGAGCTTGCAAAAGACTGGAGGACGGATAAATACTTAAGACGTTTAGAAGCTTTAATGGCAGTCGCAGATAAAGAAAATAGTTTTATAATCTCTGGTACAGGAGATGTTTTAGAACCTGAAGATAATATTATTGCGATTGGTTCAGGTGGTAATTATGCGTTAGCTGCGGCAAAAGTTTTAATTAAAAACGATTTATCGGCAGAAGAAGTTGCACGTCAAGCTATTAAAATAGCTTCAGAAATTTGCGTATTCACAAATAATAATATTACAATAGAAAAAGTTTAAAAATGGTAAATACAACTAAAGTTACAAATCTAAATTTAGTGAAAGACTCAAAAAAAAAAGAAAGTTCCACAGTAAGTGCTTTGTCACCAAGAGAAATTGTTTCTGAGCTTGATCGATATGTAATAGGACAAACAAATGCAAAAAAGGCTGTTGCTGTTGCATTGCGTAATAGATGGAGACGACAAGCTCTTGACGATCAAATGCGAGAAGAAGTCTTGCCAAAAAATATTTTAATGATTGGGCCAACAGGTGTGGGAAAGACAGAAATTTCTAGAAGACTATCTAGACTAGCTGAAGCACCTTTTATTAAAGTAGAAGCAACTAGATTTACAGAAGTTGGATATGTTGGAAGAGATGTAGAGCAAATTATAAGGGATTTAATCGAAATAGCCATAGCTTTAGAAAAAGAGAAAAAGAGAAAAGAAGTTCATGCTAAGGCACAATTATTAGCAGAGGAAAAAGTTTTAGACGCTTTAGTTGGAAACAAAGCAAGTGTAGCCACAAAAGAAAGCTTTAGAAAAAGACTAAGAAGTGGTGACTTAGATAATAACGAAATAGAGATAGAGGTAAGTGAAAGTTCATCTAATATGCAAGGTTTTGAAATTCCAGGTATGCCAGGTGCTAATATAGGAATGATTAACGTTTCTGAAATGCTTGGAAAATCTATGGGCCAAAAATCCAAAAAAAAAAAAATGAACGTAAAAGAGTCTCATGACATTTTAATTGCTCAAGAATCTGATAAATTGATCGAACAAGATAAAATTGTGGCTGCAGCTAAAAAAACTACAGAGAACAATGGGATAGTATTTTTAGATGAAATTGATAAAATTTCAGCACGTGGTGACAGAACTGGTGGAGATGTATCTAGAGAAGGTGTTCAACGAGACCTATTACCTTTAATTGAAGGTACAACGGTAAATACCAAATATGGTCCGATAAAAACTGACCATATATTATTTATTGCTTCGGGAGCATTCCAACTTGCTAAACCGTCTGATTTATTACCTGAGCTTCAAGGGCGTTTACCTATAAGAGTAGAATTAAATGCTTTAACAGAAGGTGACTTTAAGAGAATTCTTAAAGAACCAGACAATAGTTTAATAAAGCAATATGTTGCATTATTAAAAACAGAAAACGTGCATTTAGAATTTACTGATGATTGTATTGATATTTTGGCAAAAGTCTCCGCAGAAGTAAATGCATCTGTAGAAAATATAGGCGCAAGAAGATTGCATACATTATTAGAAAAAGTTTTAGATGAAATTAGTTTTACTGCCTCAGATAGATCGGGTGAAAAAATTCTTATTGATAGAAAATATGTTGAGAAAAATCTTGGTGAATTGGCAAAAGATACCGATTTAAGTAAATTTATTTTATAATTTTTTTAATTTGATAATCAGGGCTCCTTCTCCACCATCTTTGATTTCTGCCCCCTTAATTTCGAATACCTTATCAAATAATTCTTTTTGTGATTTAATATATTCAGGAACTGCAAATCTTAACTTACTAAGATCTTTAGATGCGTAAGCATTTTTATCTACGTTCGAATGCAGTCCTTTTCCTGTGATTAATAATATTTCTTTGAATCCTTTTTTTTGGCAAGAGTTAATTAATTCTCTAATTTTTTCATTAGCCTCCAATAATGTAAATCCATGCAAATCAAAACGATATCTCTCTAGTCTATTAGATGGTTTTCTATCTTCGAGTTCTTTGTCAAAAATATCTTTTGGGTTTTTTAGATATTCTGCCCAGGATTCTTTATCCAATTTAGAAATATCTTCTTTTTTCTTCACTTACTAATAATTTCAGCTAAGAACCAGTTTGGATTATCGCTTGATGCGTTTTTGCTAAACTTCCAATAGTCTGTAACTGTTTTAATCCTATCAGGATTACCCTCGATAACATTACCATCTTTATCTTTTTTAACTGATATAATTTCACAAATTATTTTTACAGTTGCAACAAATTCATTTTTAATTTTTTCAAATTTTTCTATGTTAGACTCTTTGACTCCAATAAAAGTCAATTCAGATTTAATGTTTTCTTTGACTCTGTGATCTATAGCCTGCTCAAAATTAGTAAAAACATCCTTGGTTAAAAGTTTTTTGAGCTTTGCTTTTTCGCCTTTGGCAAAAGAGGTTAATATACTTTCATATGCAATCTCTGCTCCTTTGAGAAATTGTTCTTTTTCATCTTCCTCTAAAGTTTCTTTTATAATTGGTTTGGTTTTTAATTCAGGTTTAAACTCTGCAAACTTTTTTTTGTCAAAAATACTTGTTACTTTTCCTTCGTGACCAGTTTTTCTGCCCAAAATGTTTCTCAAACGTAAAATTATAAAGCCAGCAATCATTGCTAGTAAAATAATGTCTATAAATCCAAAATTGCTACTCATAGTTTGATAAATATACATTAATAATATAATTTTGTAACAGGCAAATGAACTCAGTTTTATTGATAATTATTGGCTTTCCAATTTTAGAAATTGCACTAATGATTAAAATTGGAAAAATAGTTGGAATTTTAAATACAATTCTACTAATTTTTTTTACTGCAGTTGTTGGGATATATTACGCTAGAATTGAAGGCCTTAATACAATCAAGTCTGGGATGATTAACTTATATCAAAACAAGCATCCCATTTATGAAATGATCTCTGGTGCGTCGATAGCTATTGCGGCGATGCTCTTAATCTTGCCAGGTTTTATTTCGGACACTATTGGGTTTTTGTTATTATTTCCTTTTACAAGAAAACTTATCATAAATTTATGGTTTAAAAATAAATACGATACTAATAAAAAAAATGAAGATGAAATAATAGATGCAGAAATAATTGAGGAAAAAAAAGATAAAGATGAATTATAAAATTGTAGCTAAATATATTAAAGATTTAAAATTTGAAATACCTAATCCTAAAACTTTTTTCTTGCTGGAAAAGAATATCTCCAATTATAAAATCAACATTGATATTAAAAGTAAACAATTTAAAGAAAAAATTATAGAAATAGAAACAACTCTAACTTTAAATCCTAATAGTTACGATTTTGAAAAAATTAATACGAAAATAGTTTTTGCTACTATTATTGAGATTGAAAGTGATCTAACTAATAAGCATGCATTGGAGGAAATTATATTAATTAAAGTTCCAAATGAAATTTATCCGGAAATAAGGACTCTGTTTGTTTTATTATTTGAAAAATCTGGCTTCAAAAAAATTAAAATTGAAGAAAGCATAAATTTTAAAGAGCTTTATTTGAAAAGATCTGTTCAATAAAAATTTTTTTTAAGCTCTTTTTTTAAAAATTCTTTATGCAATTTTAACTCTTCTTCTTTTGGCTTAATAATTATCTTACAATAATCTTTTCTTATATGGTTTTTATTTTTAGAGTCTATTTCTGAATTATTATTAGAAAATATAAGTTTAGGTTCTTTTGCGTCTAATAAATTTATATAAACCTCTCTTAAAAGCTCACAATCTAAAAGAGCATTATGTTTTTCTCTTCTAGATAAATCGATGTTGAATCTTTTACATAAGGCATCGAGAGAATTTGAGGCACCAGGAAATCTGTTTCTAGCTACCTCGAGGCTATCAATAACATTGTCTTTTTTAATTTCATTTTTTTTAACTAGTTTTAGTTCATGATTCAAAAAACTAAGATCAAAGGAAGCGTTATGAATTATAATTTTTTTATCTTTTATAAAATTCAAAAATTCATCTACTACTTTTTCAAAAGTTTCTTTTTTTTTTAAAAATTCTGTTGAAAAACCATGAACCTTAAAAGCTTCTTCTGGAACATCTCTTTGGGGATTTATTATTTTATGAAATATTTTTTTTGTCGGCAAAAAATCATTTGTTTCGAGGCAAGCTATTTCAACTATTCTATGTCTGTCATTTACTGAAAGTCCTGTTGTTTCTGTGTCTAAAAATATTTCATTCATAATTTTTCATTAAATTTTTAACATTTTTTTTTAAAGTCTCTAAGGAATAGTTGTTATTGATTGTTATATCACACATTTTTTTTTTAATAGTAGGTGATAATTGTCTTCTATCTAAAATGTAAAATGCTTGTTTGTTTCCATTTTTTTTCAAATACCTTTTTAATCTGATTTTTTTCTTTGTATTTACAAAAATCACTTTATCAAAATATTTATTTAAATTACTTTCTAGTAATAGCGGTATCTCTAAAAATAAAAACTTATTTTTCTTCTTAATAAAGTTTTTCATTTCTTTTCTTACTAGCGGATGAATAATTTTCTCTAATTGATAAATACTTTTTTTATTTTTTTTTAAAATATTTTTAATTTCTTCCTTAATTTTTTTTTTTTTGCTTACTTTAAATTTTTTAACTAAAACTTTAATAAAAGAGTTTTTTTTGTATAGTTTTGAGACTGTTTTGTCCGCACTAAATAATGGATATTTTTTTCCAGCCATACATCGAGCAACCGATGTTTTTCCTGATGCTATAGACCCTGTGATTCCAATAATTTTCATTTTTATTTTAAATTAGTAATAATTTCTTTTTTCAGTTCTTCGTCTATATCCGGATTAATATTATTCCACAGAAAGAAAGATTTTTGACCTTGGTATAGAAACATTTCTAAACCATTAAAGGTTTTAATCTTGTTTTCTTTAAAGTTTTTTAACATTTTTGTTTCAAGTGGATTATAAATTATATCATAATAAACGAGGTTAGATTTAAACTTGGTAATTAACTCCTTAAAATCTGTATTATTTTTCATTCCTAGTGATGTAGCATTTATGATTACATCCATCTCGCTTGCTTCGTGACTAAACGTTTCCCATTTAATAATTTCGATAAATGGAAATTTTTTTTTTATATTTTCAGTTTCTTGGGTTGATCTGTTGCTAATAAATATTTTTTTAATTTTTCTTTTTACAATTGCGTGTATTAAAGATAATGCCGCTCCGCCAGCGCCCAGAATTAAAAAATTTTTATTAATTAAATTTGCTTCTTCAAATTTATTTATAAAGGATTGTTCAAAACCATAAACATCTGTGTTTTCACCTACTATTTTACTATTACCATCTAAATATATAGTGTTAACTGATGATGTTGCCTTTGCGTCATTTATAATTATATCTAAATAAGGTAATACTGCTTTTTTATAAGGAACAGTTACGTTTATCCCATGTAGTTCTTTTGTTCTGATTTTATTTATAATATCGCTTATTTGATTTTTCTCTATTTCTATTAATGAATAAGATGCTTTTAAATTATTTTTCTTAAACCAAAAATTATGAAGTCTAGGGGAAAGCGAGTGCGACAATGGTTTGCCTATTACACCATATTTTTTTTCTATCATGTATTTAATTTAATATATTCGATTACTTGTTTGATGGGCAAGCCCATGATTGAGTTTCTGTCTCCTTTAATATACTCAAAAAGCTCTAAACCGCCTGCCTCTATCTGATATACCCCGTAAGCCAATAATGTTTGTGTGTTAACTTTTTTTAAATATGCAGATAAATCTACATCGGAAAGTTTTTTCATTTTTAACTCAGATTGATCCGTAAAATTCCATATCATTGCTCCATTTTTTGATATGCAAACCGATGTAATTAAATAATGAACGGATCCATTGAGCTTTTCTAATATTTTTAATGCTTCTGCTCTCGATTTTGGCTTATTAATCAGTTCATTATTCAAGCTTATTACACTATCTGCTCCTAGTACCATTTGATCGGGATATTTACTACTAACTTTTACAGATTTCAATTCTGCCAAATTTTTGGAAACTAGCATTGGTGTTGCGCCAACATTTAACAAGGAGTCCTTGACTTGATCCTCGTCTACATTTGAAGGAACAACAATACAATTAAAATTATTTTTTTCTAAGATTTCTTTTCTAACGCCGCTTTTAGATGCTAAAATTATTTTCACTTTTTCTGACCTTTTTTAATTTCATAAATCCTTATTACTGAAGCGGCTGTTTCTTCTACTGATTTTCTGGTCACATCGATTATAGGCCAATTATATTTTTTAAATAATTTTTTCGAGTCCTCCAATTCTTTTTGAACAAAATCTAAACTTGAATAATTTGGAATGTTTACTTCTTTCATAATTTCAAGTCTATTTGTTCGAATATCGGAGAGCCTCGAAGCCTCCACCACTAAACCGATCACACAAAAGTTTTTATTGTCTTCCTTTAAAATATTGGGGATCTCTTGTTTGCCAACAAGTGGAATATTTAAAGTTCTATACCCTCGATTGGCCAAGTAAATTGATGTGGGTGTCTTGCTTGTTCTGCTAACACCCAACAAGACAATGTCGGCATTACTTACGTCTTCTGTTTTCATGCCATCATCATGTGACATTGTAAATTGTAAGGCCTCAATTCTTTTATAGTAATCATCGTCTAGCACGTGCTGGGCACTTGGAATATGAGTTGCTTTTTGATTAAGTAATTTTGAAAAATTTAATATTAGATTCCCTAAAATTCCAAAACAAGGAATATTTTTTTTTTCACATATTTGAGATAAATATTTTGCTAATTTTGTTTCAACAATAGTGTATAATATAATAGCTCGTTTTCTGTTTTCACACTCTATTATAATTTTATTAATTTGTTGTTCTGTCCTAACGAAAACAAACTCTTTCTTTTCATAATCAAAATTGTCAAACTGAGATTTAATAGCGAGGAATATTCTATCAAGTGTTTCACCGGTTGAGTCTGAAAGTAGAAAAATCTGGTATTTATGTCCCATATGTAAACCTGTTAATAGTTGTTTTATAACTTACTGTTATACACTTAAGATCTTGAACAGAAAAAACTTTAAACAACAGTTAACAAGTTCTTAACATTTTATTAGTTGTTTATAATTAAGAATAAATTTTGTTAAGATATTGATAATTTGAAATTTTATAAATTAATTGAGGTTTTTTTTAATTATTTTGTTAAATAAACTGTTTAAAACTATGTATAATTAGTTATTTCATCAACCAACATGACCTATATCAAATAATATACTTTTAAATATATTATTTTATTTATGACTAGATTAACAAACTGTTTATTAAATAAAGATTCATCTTGTGTTCCAGTTTGGTTTATGAGACAAGCAGGTCGTTACCTTCCTGAATTTCGAGAGATTAGATTACAAAATAAAAATTTTATTAAGCTATGTTTGAATAGTGATCTAAGTTCAAATATTACCTTACAGCCCTTAAAAAGATTCAATTTAGATGCTGCTATTATATTTTCTGATATTTTAATGGTTCCTTACGCTTTAGGTCATGACGTTGTATTTGAAAAAGACAAAGGTCCACGCTTATCTCTGTTTAATATAAATTATTTTTCAAACAACGATGAAGATAAATTTGCTCAAAAACTTCATCCAGTTTATGAAGCTATAAAAATAACTAGAGATAATTTAGATAAAAAAAAATCTTTAATTTCATTTATCGGGGCTCCTTGGACACTTATTGTTTATATGTTTAGTTTAAAAACAGAACAAAACAAAATAAATCTAACTAAACTTAAAGAACATGAGCAAGAAATAAAAATAGTCTTGGATAAAATCATTAATTATTTATGTGTTCACATATTCAACCAAATTAAAGCAGGCGCTGATATAGTTCAGATTTTTGATTCCTGGGCAGGTCTTGTGCCAGCAAACAAAACCTTTGATTATTGCTATGAGCCTAATAAAAAAATTGTAGCCTTTTGCAAAAAAAACAAAATTCCAGTTATTTGCTTTCCTAAAGGCATCAAAAGCAACTACATAAATTTTGCCGAAATAGTCAAACCTGATTGTCTAAGCTTAGATTATGAGATAGATCCTATGTGGGCCAAAATTAATTTAAGTAAATTTTGTTTGCAAGGAGGCATGGATCCAAAAATTTTATTTAAAAAAGAGAACGAAATATTCAAAGAAGTCGATAGGTACCTAGATATTTTTAAAGATCACCCCTATATCTTTAATCTCGGACATGGCCTATTGCCAGAAACTAATCCTGATATCTTACAAAAAGTTGTAGAAAGAGTTAATAATTTCAAATGAAAAAAGCCATAATATTATTTAATCTTGGTGGTCCTGACAGTTTAGAAGCAGTTGAGCCTTTTTTATTTAATTTATTTAACGATCCGGGGATCATTAGTTTGCCAGGAATATTTAGGTACCCATTAGCCAAGCTCATCTCAAAAAGAAGAACGCCTGTAGCAAAAGCAATTTACGAAGAGATGGGCGGTAAGTCCCCTATTTTGGAGGAGACAGAGACACAAGCAAGAGCAATAGAAAAAAGCTTAGAAAAAGAAAAGGATGATTATAAATGTTTTATAGTAATGCGTTGTTGGCACCCAAGAGCAGAAGATGTGATAAAAAACGTTAAAGCTTATAATCCAGATCAACTTATTTTGCTTCCGTTGTATCCTCAGTTTTCTAATGCAACCTCTGGATCATCAATTAAAGAGTGGCTTGATACCTGTAAAAAAGAAAAACTCAATGCAGAAACTAAAATTATTTGTTGCTACCCAACACAAAAGGATTTTATCCTGTCTTACTCTAACTTAATTAAAGAAAAAGTTAGCACAAACAATCTAGCAGAAACAACTTTGATTTTTTCCGCTCACGGGCTGCCCGAAAACAAAATTAACCAAGGTGATCCTTATCAATGGCAAGTGGAGCATACTGTTAATGAGTTGGTTAAAAAGCTATCAATAAAAAATTTAAATCACATATTAAGCTATCAAAGTCGCGTCGGTCCTCTCAAGTGGATCGGTCCTTCGACCGAAGCGATTATTAAGGAGGAGGCCAAAAAAAACAAGGTTATAGTTGTTGTGCCCGTAGCTTTTGTTTCCGAACATTCTGAAACTTTAGTAGAGTTAGATATTGAATATAAAAAATTAGCTGTAGAAAATGGTTGTAAAGATTATCTGCGCGTACCAGCTGTTACTGCAAACCAAGACTTTATAAACTCATTAAAATCGAGTATTCTCGAAGCTAGTAGCGGTGAGCGATTTACATCATCGATAAAATGTATAGAAAAATATAAGAAGTGTCCGAGAATACAAAACATCTAGCAAATGAATTATTATCTTTTATTTAAATCTCTACACCTAATTTCGGTAATTTCATGGATGGCCGGCCTGCTCTATCTTCCAAGAATTTTTGTTTACCACGCTGAAACAGTTAGCAATGAAGGAAAAAAAGAAACTTTCAAATTAATGGAAAAAAGACTTTTTTTTTATATTATGAATCCAGCAATGATTTTATCTTGGCTTTTTGGAATCTTATTAATTCATTCTATTGGCATTGAGAGCTTTAGCCAGCTCTGGTTTCAGTTGAAACTAGGTATGGTTTTGCTTCTTACCAGCTATCATTTTTTTTTATTTCAGTGCCTCAAAAGTCTTAGCTTGAATAACAGTAAATATTCCCCTAAATTTTATAGAATAATTAATGAAGTACCTACGTTGTTACTAATCGGCATCATATTTACCGTTGTTTTTAAACCAATATAGAGCTTGAAATCTAATTTAAAACGCCTATATTTATAGTCACTTACCTCACCAACCAAACAATCAAATGAACCTACAAGAACTAAAAAAACTAAACCCTGCGGAACTTATTGCTCAAGCTGAAAAACTTGGCATCGAGAATCCAAGCACACTTAGAAAACAAGAAATTCTTTTTGCTATATTAAAAAAACTGGCAGATAAAAACGAACAAATTACTGGCCAAGGTGTTTTGGAGCTTTTACCAGATGGCTTCGGATTTTTGAGAGCCATGGAATCTAATTACCTTCCTGGACCGGATGATATTTATGTTAGCCCAAGTCAAATTAGAAGATTTGGTTTAAGAACTGGAGATACAGTTGAGGGAGAGATAAGGTCTCCTAAAGATGCAGAAAGATACTTCGCTTTACTCCAAGTAAATAAAATTAATTTTGAAGAACCAGAAAAAGGAAGAAATAAAATTGCTTTTGATAATCTAACCCCACTTTACCCCAACGAAAGAATAACTCTAGAAGTGGAGACAGAAAAAGTTGAAAAAAAACCTGACAACACCGCAAGATTAATTGATCTTGTTAGCCCAATTGGTAAAGGCCAAAGAGCTTTAATCGTATCTCCTCCGCGCGCAGGAAAAACTATAATTTTACAAAATGTTGCACAATCTATAACGACTAACCATCCAGAATGTTATTTAATGGTGCTTCTGATTGATGAACGACCAGAAGAAGTAACAGACATGCAAAGATCAGTAAAAGGAGAAGTTGTAAGTTCTACTTTTGATGAGCCAGCTTCTCGGCATGTTGCCGTTGCAGAGATGGTCATCGAAAAAGCAAAAAGACTAGTAGAACACAAAAAAGACGTCGTAATTTTATTAGACTCCATCACTAGATTAGGCAGAGCCTATAATGCTGTAATACCAAGCTCTGGAAAAGTTTTAACAGGAGGTGTCGACGCTAATGCATTACAAAGACCAAAAAGATTTTTTGGTGCCGCCAGAAATATTGAAGAGGGTGGTTCATTAACTATTATATCAACTGCACTTATCGATACAGGTTCAAGGATGGACGAGGTTATTTTTGAAGAATTTAAAGGAACAGGTAATTGTGAATTGATACTTGATAGAAAAGTTGCAGACAAACGTATTTATCCCGCTCTTGATATCACCAGATCAGGTACTAGAAGAGAAGAACTTCTGTTCGAAAAAGACGATCTTTCTAAAATGAATGTTTTAAGAAGAATAATAAGTCCAATGGGCACTATGGATGGCATAGAGTTTTTAATTTCAAAACTTAAAAACACTAAGAACAATGCGGATTTCTTTGATTCCATGAATAAGACTAGTTAGTTTTTAAATTTTCACTACAAATTTTCGTGCTATTAATAAGTTAGAAATGAATATTTATGCACTATCTTCAGGCCGTGGACCTTCGGGCATAGCGATAATTCGACTATCTGGAAAAGACACTATAAAAATTACTGAACTTATTACTAAGAGAAAAAACACAAATGTAAAAGAAATAAATCTTTGCAAGTTTTATGATCCTTCAAACAATAGTTTAATTGATGAGGGTTTATTACTACTGTTTCCCACCCCAAATAGCTTCACCGGAGACAATTTAGCTGAATTTCATATTCACGGTAGCAATGCTGTGATTACACAATTTTTAAAAGTTTTGTCCGAACAATTAAATTGTAGATTAGCTGAACCAGGAGAATTTACTAAAGTTGCCTTCCAAAACAACAAAATTGATCTTTTAGAAGCAGAGAGCATAGGTGATTTAATACATTCAGAAACTGAACTACAAAGGCAACAAGCTATTAAATTAGTTCAAAGAAATGCCTCTGATCACTATAATAAACTAAGAGAAAAACTCGTTAAATCACTAGCTCATATAGAAGCCAAAATAGATTTCGCTGAAGACGATCTACCTGAAAAAGTTTTAAAAGAAGTTCATAAATCTATCAAAGACATTCATGATGATATTCAAAAAATCTTAAAAGATAACAAAATAGGTGAGAAAATAAGAGATGGATTTAAAGTATCTATTATAGGTGAGGTAAATGCAGGCAAGTCATCTTTGTTAAACTTGCTTTCTAAAAGAGAAGTTGCGATTGTTTCAGAGGAAGAAGGAACCACAAGGGATGTTATCGAAACCTTTCTTAATATAGATGGCTATCCAGTTATACTTGCCGATACAGCTGGTATTCGAGATGCTAAAAATGAAGTAGAGAAAAAAGGTATTTCACTTGCTTTAGGCAAATCGAAAGAAGCTGATTTAAATATCATTGTGATCGATAATTCATCAAAAGTAATAAATAACGAAATCAAGGATCTAATAAATAAGGACTCAATAGTACTTTTAAATAAATCAGATATTAAAGAAAATCAAAACCATAAATTTGATACTGACACCATTCTTGTTTCAGTAAAAAATAATAAAAATATAGATATTCTTATTAAAAAAATTAAAGAAAAATTAAGTAAAAAATTTACTTCTAATAATAGTACTTTGATAACTAGAGAAAGACACCGTGTTAAATTAAATGATTGTTTAAAAGAAATAGCCAAGTTTCTAAAAAAAGATCAAAATAAAGATATCGAACTTGCTGCTGAAGATTTAAGAATGGCCACCAGGCATTTAGGAAGCATAGTTGGAAAAGTCGATGTAGAAGAGATATTAGGCTCTATCTTTAAGGACTTTTGTATAGGCAAATAATAAAAATAAGATCTTGTAAATTCATATTAGAAGGATACATTTAATTCATGAAAGATGTGAGTTATGATGTTGTTGTTATAG